>JACCDZ010289694.1_pt1 | contig 12438 bp, 13 predicted proteins | sample 7449551 | NCBI WGS metagenome assembly JACCDZ01 (sample SAMN15323452, study PRJNA562643) | freshwater metagenome | isolation source: river surface water | place: USA:Blue River Watershed | collected 2017-08-18
ATATTCAAACAGTTGTGACCTGAATAATACTTGATATTGAATTTTGCTAATTCTTTTTCATATTCTTTTAGATACTGTTTTGCAGAAGTTACCTGTCTTGGAGTTTGACAAGGATAATTTATTGTCTCAAGGAGCTGCATTAGTTTCATTCTTTGAATATTATCTGCACTTGTATCGTGAGTAATGAAGAACTCTATGATTGATCTAATAAAAGCACTGCCCTTCCCTCTTATGGCGATTAATTCATCAAATCTTTTATTGTAGTTGATTGATATTGTTTTATTGAAGTACTCCGCATATTGAGATGATAATACTATTACATAAGCTTGTTCTTTTGAGCTATATTTCATTTCTTGGATAATATTGTAACTTGATGTAATAGAAGGATTATCGGCATCTGTTCTTACTATAACAACATCTTTGATATATTCTATGGCTTCTTGAATATTTTTTTGAGTCTTTCCGTTCCACTCTAATCCTAATTGTTGAGCTATTTCATAAATACTAAAATAGATAGCTATAGTACCTTTGTAAACTACTGATCTTACATTATGAACCATAATGCAGTCGAGTATCATTTTATGGTATTGAGTTAGTAACCTATTTCTTATCTCAACAGTACCAAAAGCAGTCTCTCTTTTTAGAATATTTTTGTTTGCAACAAATTCTCTAGCCAGTGCACTATTATGAGAAATTTTATCTACAGGCATAAATGGACTTACTCTTAGGTCCATTAAAGTTGAAGTTGATTCATTAATCTTTTGTTTTGTATCAAAAAGACTGTATTGTATCATTTGTCCTTCATCTGGGAGCAAACTCATATTTTTTTTAGGAGTTCTTTTTCTAGGGCTTGATGGTTTTTTCTTTTCGTTATTTTCTTCAGCCATTATTTCGTCCTCTTTTGAGTTTTAATTGTAGTCATAATTCTTCTACCTCTGTATCATCCAGATTACCAAGTGTAGGCATTGAATATTTTTTAGGAATTTCTTTTTGCGGTTCAAATGTTTTAACTTCAACTTTTGTATCAAATAGTTTAATAATATAGTCATGTTTTTCATTAGAGAAGTGGTTAGTTTTATCAATAACTACTTTTCTGCTTCTTGTGTCATTTTCAAATTTTTCAATTACATAATGCATTCTACATGCATCAATAAATGCACTTGCCCCTCTAGCACTAGATTTATTAGTTCCACTTGCTTTTGAATGATGATGTATTAAAATAATAGTTTTATTTTCATCAACACACCATTTGTTAAGTAAAGACATAAAATATCTTGCATCTGCATTTGAATTTTCATCTGCTCCATAAAATGCTATTAATGGATCAAGTACAATTAAAGAAAAGTCTTTGAGTTGTTGTTTCATTAATTCAAATTTAGCATTGATATTTAAGTTTTTATCTACGAAATGAAATACTTGAGTTTCTTTCCCAATTACAGTTATTCTATTGTTTATGTTTAACTCATTATGTATTTTACATAAACTTGAAGCCCTCTTCTTTGAAACTCCTATTTCATCTTCACTTAACCATAAAAAACACTTTTTAAGTGTATATTTGTGTATAAACTGTAATGCTATATATAGTGATACATAACTTTTACCACTTCCACCAGGAGCACTGATAATATTAATTTCATGTTCTTGTATAGGTAAGATATCTTCTAAAAAGAAATTTGGATTTTTTTCTTCAGCTTTTGAGAAATCAATGAAATTAAAAATTTCTTGTCTTTTAAAATCTCTACTTCTTTGAATAAGAGCTTCAAGTTCATTAACCTTATCAATACTACTAGTTTCATCTGCTGCAATTTTTTTAAGTTGGGTTTGTAAAAATATTTTATAGTTGTTTTCAAGTAGGCTATTGTATATTGAATCTATATGGCTTATTGGATTGGCACTTATGATGTTTAAAAGAGCTTGCTCAAATGTGCTATCTAATTTTGCAAGTACTGTTTCTTCATTAACAGGAAACTTGTTGAGATATAGTTCATTCATTACCTCGTATATTTTTTTATATTGGGGATTTGAAAATATATTTTCTTTAATCTCTTTTATTGTTTCATTATCAAAAAATACAGTAGAAAGTAATCCTCTTTCCATACCATCAATAATATTTGTATCTAACTTATCAAACATTTTTTATACCTTTTATCGTACCATCTTCAGTGGTTGTTTCCAAAATGGAAATAACCATATTTTTATCAAGTTCTTACTCATTAATATCTCTTTTTAAGTAAATATACACTAAATAAATATATATTTAAATATTATAGTATCCGCTCATTTTTAATGACATTTTTAAAAGATCACTAACACTAATCATATATTCGCCTGCCCTACTCTCAAGCTGCTCTTTGATTACATCAGTTACTGGTACTGCGTACTGTTTTACAACTTTTCCAGTATTGTTTTCATTTTGTCCATTATTAGAGCTTATAGAAGTTGGAGTAAAATCTTGTTTAAGGGCATTACTAAGTGACATTCTAATTAATGATACAACATTTAAACCTATTGAAGTTGCCTCTGACTCTAAAATATCTTTTTCATATTGATTGGCATTTAAACTTACAACTGAACTTAATTTATCTTTATCATTTTTTTTAGGTCTGCCACCTCTTTTTATTACTTCAGTTTTTTGAAGTTCGGCATGTGTTACTACTTCTTTTTTACTAGTATTAAGCATTCCGAATTTTTTCTTTTCCATTATGTTCTGTCCTTAAAAATATTCAATTATAATTATATATACACCAATAAACACTAATTATTTGTAATTATCAATACTTTGTTTTAAGTCTATGATATTTGCAGCAGCTTTTTTATAAGCAAATGATTTTAGTCCACCTGCATTTGCAAGTTCTAGTACACTTACATTTTGATTGATAGCAGTTTGATATGCAGCACTTACAGGTATCATGAATATTTCACATTCAAAACCAAGAACATCTTGAATTATTACACTAACCTCTTCTATATCTTCAGGTTTTTGTATCATGTTTGCTACAAACAAAATAGGTCTATCGAATTCTTTAACTACATTGATAGTATCAATTGTACTTTGCAGAGTTTCAACAGTTGCATTAAATGGAATAATTACAAGATTACTTTGTTTAATAGCTTGTTCTATCTTCACATCATTAAATCCACCAAAGTCAAAAATAGTATTTTCAAATTGACCTAAGTTTTTTTCAGATAAATCTATTTTTGATACGCTGTCAGGTAATCTATCTGCTAAGTTACCATAAGGATCAATTTCCACACCACTAAAATCAAAGCTAGTAATAAGTTGATGTGCAATCAAGCTTTTTCCAACACCGCCCTTAAAATTGCAAATAGTAATATTCATCGTAAAATAGCGGTGGAAACTCTGTCTTCTAGACCAGAGAGGAAACCGCTTGCTCCTTTCATAAAATAAGCATATCCATCACCCCTTTGAATGACTTTGCAATGCTTGTGTCCTATACCTTGGATTGTTTGAGTGTCAGTAGTTATATTAAAATAACCATTCGTTCTAACTGCAACCTTTCCAAAGTATTTTCCCTGTTTTTTGCCATCTGGCACCTTGGCTTTAATTATATCTCCTGTTTGAAATCCTTTAACAGATTTTGAGCTTTTTGGTGATGTTCTTGGAAATCCATATTTATCCATTAGACACATTTGTCTCGAACCCCTCCCCCTAGCTTTAATCACTAATACAGTATTTGCGACTATTCTATAGTCATAATCTTTTCCAACACAAAGAGCATCATAGTAATGCTCTTTTGGTAAATTAACTTCTTTTCTATTGAATGAAGTTTCCCATCCTTCTCCTGTTTCTATTTCAAAGCTTTTAGCTAGTTGGGCTATAGTATAATTTCTAGCACTTTGAATAATAGCTGCACTCTTTGGAGTCTGTAGTGGTTCTAAATGAGATAGATCTCTATTAATTAACTTACCAAACTGTTTTAAAGATAGATTATTTTTTAACTCATTACATTTTCTGCAACTTAATGTTAAATTCTTTATTGAATCTGTGCCACCTTTTGATTTTGATAGTATGTGTTCTACTTCTAGTTTTTCAATACTCCCACAATAATTACAACGATTATTATATTTCTCCATTAGGAATTTTCTTAATTTTGTATCTTTTAGATTACCATTTTGATACTCTTTGCCATATAACTTGATTCCTTCTGTCATATCTGTTGTATTAAAACTTACATTCTCAATTGCGACATTTGTAAGTGGAATATATTTTGATAGTTTATTTACAATATTTATTATATTGTCTGCTCTTGATTTAACACTTGGAGCCAACCATCCATTTCTTTTGATTCTATTTTGAAATCTTGCTTGTCTATATCTTGTATTTCTTTGTCTTCTGTTTCTTCTAACAACCTTTCTTTGAAATAAAGCTTTTCTAATCTCTTTGCCTCTATGTATTATCTCCATCAAGAAAAGACATTTTTCTTTATCTACTATTGCTACACCGGTTGTATTGGCACCTGGATCTAGCTTAATTGCGCATTTATTATTTGCATTGATTGTTTTAGATGTTTTTAATCTAATAACAAATGGATAAATTTTGTGTATAACTGCTTTATTTGCATTAAGCAATATTCGTGCTTTTGCATTTGTAGTTGGTAACAATTGATTTTTTTGTTTATCAATGACAAAAACCAAAATTTTTCCTTTTAAAAGTTGAGAACTTAATCTCTTTCTCGCATTTCTGCGGTAACGGTCTTTCGACTCTCTCCTCGCTAATGATATAAAAGCTTTTTAGTGCGACTAACACATCAGGTTGACAGGGCTTTAACCCAACTTACAGAGCCTGCACAGAGCTTGGAGCTGGAGAAGCACTCCAAGGTGTGATAACTTAAATATCGTAGTTTAAACAGTAAAAAAACTCATAAGTTGGCGGATTGGATACCGCTCGAAAAATCACTGCTTACTAAAGCTGGACAACCAAGCCTCATCCTTTAGGGTGAGGTTGTTGACGCACTACCTCTCTTAGTCTCATTATTTGTATGTAATTATACACTAAAAAACTATATTTCTAATTAAATGTAAAGAGCGTTATATAATAATTTACACTAAATAAATGTATTGATTGATATAGATGTGTGTATTTAAAATTTACTAAGTATATTATAATAGATATTATAGTATATTTACATTGATTAATTATACTATAATATATTTAGGGAAAGAGATGATAGAATTATACACACCATATGAAATTATAGAACAAGCTGTAGAAGTAATAGAAACTGAGCGAAAGATTCAACAATTACAACAAAAAGAGTTGGCTTTAAAAGCAGATATCCCCTTCCCCACTTACAAACAGTTTATATATCAAAAGAAAATCTCTTTTGAAAATCTGATTAAGCTTTTTATTGCTCTTAGAATGTTTGATAATCTTAAAGGGCTACTCAAAGCTAAAGATCATAAAACACTTGATGAGATTAAAATGGCAGATAAATTACCAAAAAGGATAGATAAATGAGTATGGAAGTTGAAGCATTTATATTTGATACAAAAATTGGAAATCTACTTTTAAAAGATGGGATTATATATTTTGAATATGATAAAGCTTTTAAAACAAGCGGTCTTGAAATATCTCCGTTAAAGCTCCCTCTTTCATTAAATGGTGCATACACAAATAATGATGACAGATACTTTGAAGGATTAGCTGGAGTGTTCCATGATACATTACCTGATAAGTTTGGTACTAAAGTAATTGAAAGATATTTTGAATCCAAAAATATTCCACCCCATCAACTAAATGTAATTCAGAAACTTATGTTTGTTGGAGATAAAAGTATAGGGGCAATAACATATAAACCTATAATTCATAAAACAGAAGAGAAAAAAATAAACGATCTTATTGAGCTTCAAAACTTTTATGACAATGCAAAGAAAATAATCAGTGGCGATGCAATTGAAGTAGTTGATGAAATGTTAAACTTTATGGATAGTGCAGCTAGTGCTGGAGGTGCTAGAGCTAAGGCAATTATAGGGTATAACGCTCATTCAAAAGAGATAATAAGTGGTGTAAAAAGGGATTTAAAAGATAACTTTGAGCACTATTTAATTAAGTTTGACATTGCTAATGATGATGGAGCTAGTAGTGACTATACAAAATTAGAATATCTTTATATGAGTATGTCAAAAGAAGTTGGAATAGATGTACCAAAAATTGAACTGCTAGAACATGGAAATTTAGCTCACTACCTTATAAAAAGGTTTGATAGAGTAGATAAAGAAGCTTTACATCTTCACTCTGTAGCAGGACTTACTCATACAAATTTCAATATCCCTATGCACTATTCGTATGATGAGTTATTAAGACTTACAAGATATCTTACAGGAAGCCAACAAGCAGTAAATCAACAATTTAAAAGGATGATTTTCAATATAGTTGGCAGAAACCAAGATGATCATGCAAAAAACTTTGCATTTACAATGGATAAAAATGGTGCTTGGAATCTAAGTCCGGCTTATGATATAACTTACTCAAATGGAGTAGGGTACACCAAAAATCATCAACTCTCTTTAAATGGCAAAACAAATGATTTTACTATAAAAGATATTTTAGGATTAGCGAAAAAACACTCAATAAAAGAGAATGTTGCAAAAGAGTATTTAGAACAAATTATAGATGTATTTTCACAGTTTAAAAATAGAGCAGGGCAGTTGGATGTTAAGGGAAAAACAATCCTAAGAATAGAGAAGGAATTAAGAGTAAAATTCAATTAAATATACACTAAAAAAATGTAAATTAAAGTATTTAGACTTATATATTTGTATTTATGGTTCTGGTTGATATTTAATTACAAATATAGCCGACTAGCTAGAAAAGATAAATAAGTACTAATAAGTACTAATAAATATACTAAATATGTGTATATATTAGTAATTTTATTGAGTTATCTATAAAATTGACAGATTATAGAATCTATTAATTTTTAGTATATCTATTTTTAAGATATTTGAATCTACAAAATATATAGATGTGTAGTTTAAATTTTTGTGGAAGTTATAAAAATCAATTTGGGGAAAAGAAATGAATGATATACAGTACTATGTTTTGATAAGAAAAGAAAAAGTTATAGAAAAAAATCAGATACAAGAGATAGAAAAAATTGATTTAGATTTAAAAGAAACAAAGCTTCCGTTTAGCAATAAATTAGTGGATATATATTTTATTTCGCATGATAAAAATGAATGTATAGATTATATAAAAAATTTGAATTCCAATATTCAAGAATGTTTTGAAATTGAACAAGTTGGAGCTGAAATACAATATACAGCCTTTATAGATATTTTAGGCTTTTCAGAGCACATAAAAAATAAAATAACAAATCATTATCAAGCAGAAGAGTTTCATGACACTTTTAATGAAGTTATTGAGTACTTTAAATTTGAACAACAAGATGAGTTCTATATTGCGGATGCCGATTATCTGAAATATATACAGATTAAGTATAGTTGGATTTCTGATACTTTTGTAATATGTACTGAATATATTGGTGACATTAAAGATCACAATGAAACAAAAATTAAAGTTATGATGATTTTTAGATTATCGATTATTATAGCTTCTATACATCATTTTATGGCATCTAAGTTCGGATTTATAGTTAGAGGTGGAATTTCATCAAAATATTCGTGTATTACAAATAATTTTATCTTGGGTGAAGGTGTTTCAGAAGCTGCAAGACTTGAAAAAAATATAGCGATTTATCCTAGAGTAATTTTTGAAGAAAATATAATAAGTGATGAAATGTATGAAATTATTTCACGACAGTATGACGATAATGATTTAAATTTTGTATCAAAAGATTGTGATGGATATTATTTCGTAAATTATTTAGCGATTTTACAAGAACTACCACCTATGATAGGGAAAATGTTTAAAATTAATGAAGATAAAATTAATGAATTGGCTATCCAGAAAAAACTAGATGTGATAAAAGCATATCAAGAAATAGTTGAAATTGGTCTGCAGATTCAAAATGAAAGCATTAAAGTAAAATATAGATGGTTAAATATCTATTTAGGTAGAGTTTTGCTTAATGAAAAATATCAACAAAATATTATTAACATATACACTAATTAAATATAAATTAGTGTATTAATGCTTATCTTTAAGTATATATTTTACAGCATCTAAATGGTTCATACCTTGAGCTACAAGTCTATTCATTTTACTTCTTAAATCAGCATCAGTAAAGATTAGGGTTTGTAAAAACTTATCAAGTACAACTCTTCCTTTGGTTTGAACTTTTCAGTCATAATAAATATCTCTCCATACTCTCCATCAGCCGGTGCTGTATTATCCATTAGTACATATGAATAAGGCGAGAGATTGAAAAAACCTGATTTTTTGATTTTTCTCTTGAGGTACTTCGTTGCATTAAAAAGAAATTCCAAAAGGAGTTTTCTATGATTACTCTTCCAACCTTACTAACGCTATCTCCATCATATAGGTCCTCTAACCCTTGAGTACCTAATAACATCGAAGCACCATGTTTTCTAAATTTCCTATATGCTTGCTCTACGAATATTTTAACATGTGCAGATAAGTATAAACTATACTACATAATAAGTTAAAATATAGTTATTTAGTGTATATTTATATAAATATATGTTAATAATGATTGTTTTTGATAAAATATAAAAAATGTTAGTTAGGTAGATTGTGACAACAATAAAGCAAGTTAAACTTATTATGAATTAAGTGTTATCCACAAATAAATTATTATCATGTTATTTATTTGGTTCATATGCAAAGGGCAAGCAAAGTGAAAATAGTGATGTAGATATATTAATCATTGTAGATAAAGAGCAATATGAATATAAACAAATCACTAATATGAAAGAACAAATTAAAAATGAATTTGAAAAAATTAATATATTTTGTGAGCCAATATTTGGATACCACCAAAATATAAATGAAGATAAATCAGTATTTTTTAGAGAGTATATAGGTTCTGGAAAACTATTATTTGGTGATGATTTATCTAATGTAATTTTGAAAGAAACTCCTCAAGAACAAAAACAAATAGAGTATGAAAAATATTGGAGAGCAATGATGTTTGAGAAAATGCGAACTCTTGAATATTTAGCTAGTGTGGATAAAAATATTGATGATAGTTCATTGGCTTGGGAATTTCTATACTTAGTTGTATATTGGAACGGTAAGTCTGAACTTACACTTATAGATAAATAGCATTCATTAAATGAGTTCACTCTTAACTATATTTATAAAGTACTTTTGAAAAAAGATTTCGATGATGAGATTTTGCATACATTAAATATGTTGCAATATTATAGAGATCAAATTAAAAGTGGTGAGTATTTTGATATATAATTTGAATCATTTAATACACATTTTACAATTGTAAAAAATAAAATAATTACAAGTTAGAAAGTAGGGTATTATATAAGTTTTTGTATAATTTTGATGGAAATCAGAACTCCACCCGTTCTCGCCTTTGATGGTTTGGCAAAACTGATATAAAATCAAGTAAAGTTACCTTTTGGTTATATTGACTTTTACTGCTAATGAGAACAAGTAGTCATTTTAAAAGTCAAATATGTCAATAGGAGATTTATATGAATACTACAAACGCACAACATTTACCCTCAATAGAAGAGTTCAAACAACAAGCTAGAGAACTTAAAAAATCACAAAATTTTGAAAAACTTGGACATGCTCAAAATGCTTTGGCAAAAGAGTATGGCTATAAAGATTACAGAGCCATAAAATCAACTTTAAAAAGTGATAATGTTCAAAATAATGATATACAGCCACAAATTATAACTGCTGCACAATTTGAACAAATGATGAAAGAGCAAATCTTTTCAAATAATAATCCAACAGTTAATTTCAAGAAAAAGCACTACTTCAAAAATCAAAAAAATATTGTAGATGGAATTGCTATAGATCCAATTTTGCCAGATGATTTTTGGAATACAGCTCATGATGATAGAGAAAAAATTGAACTTGATGAGTGGTGGGAGAGACCTTTTATTGTAACTCAAGGTTATAAGGATGAAAGTTATGAAGAGTTTTGTTTACGAATGGAATCTAATGTTGATGAAACAGAAGATGAATATAATGAAAGGGTTGCAAAGCAGAAGAAAAGTTGGTTTGGTGCATGGCCAACAGGAATAAGGTTTGATGTTTATATTTTAGATGGAGGTGCTTGGGATAGACCAACATCTAAAGGAAAAGTTGGTAGTTTAGAAGAAGCTTTGGAGATAGCGAAGGATTTATAAATTCAATATATTTATAGGGTATTTTGAATATTTATAGTATAATATTTTCAATAACTACTTAAAAAGGATAGATATTGATAGGAAGACAAAAAGAGATAGCACTTTTAAATAAACTTTGCGATACGAGTAATAGCAAACTTGTTGTTGTACATGGTAGAAGAAGAATAGGTAAAACTTACCTTATCAATTACATGTTTAAAAAGAATCGTGATGATTGTATTTTTTTTGAACATACAGGAAGTGATGATCAAGATGCCGATACACAAAGACTCAATTTTCTAGAAGCTATTTATGATTGGTTCAAAGTTGAACCCTCAAAACCTATAACTACTTGGGCTGAAGCTTTTATCTTTTTGAAAAGAACTATAGAAGATGAGTGTGAACAAAAAAACCACACAGGAAAAGTAGTCATATTTATCGATGAAGTTGCTTGGATAGATAAGCATAACAAAGCTGGGTTTTTAAGTGCTTTTGGACACTTTTATAATACCTATTGCCAAAAAAAAGAGAATATTATCACGATACTTTGTGGCTCAAACGCTTCTTGGATAAAAAATAAAATCCTAAAAGATACCAAAGGACCACTTTATCAAAGGGTAGATTTAGAGATACCTATGCTTCCTTTTACACTCAAAGAGACCAAAGAGTACCTCATAAAAGAAAAAAAGTTTGATATTGATAACAAAAATGCAATTGATATTTATATGATACTTGGTGGTGTTGCAAAGTATCTTAGCTTTTTAGACTCATCGCTCTCAATATCTCAAAATATAGATAATCTATTTTTTAATATCTCAGCACCACTTTTTGATGAGTATGATGCTATCTTTAAATCACTTTTTTATGATAAACATACATTTCATAGACAAATCGTAGATGTTTTATGTTCAAAGCAATCTGGATTTACAATAACAGAGCTTGGTGTTATTATTGATAAAGAGCAAAGTGATCCAACAAACAAAAAGCTTAGAAATGCCATAGCTGAACTTGTAGATACAGGCTTTATTACACCCCTAAATAAACTACATAACAAAACACGAGAAACAAAATATATCATAAGCGATCCTTTTTGTCTCTTTCACTACAAATGGGTCAGAGAACTAAGTAAAAACGATATTGTTTCTATGAAAAACCACTTTACAAATATACTCTCAAGCCAAAGTTATACTATTTGGTGTGGATTTGTTTTTGAAATTGTTATGATGATAAATATTGATTTATATGTACAAAAGCGTGGACTATCAGCTCTTTATAAAAATGTCACCTATTGGCAATATATAGCAAATCCAAATATAGAAGATGACAAAGGTGCACAAATAGATATGGTAATAGAATATGAAAACAATATCTATGACATAGTAGAATGCAAATACTACAATGATGAATTTACTATAACCAAAGAGTATGCTGATAATTTACGACACAAAGTATCAAAATTTAAAGAGTACGGTATAAAACAAAAAATGAGGTACGATTTAAAACTTGTGATGCTCACAACTTATGGATCAAAGAAAAATAGTCATTTTAATGCTCTTAATATTGCAAGTGATATTACTTTGGGTGATTTGATTGATTAACAATCAGTACAAAATGCAATTGAATCTATATTTAGAATCATGAAAAAATTAAATTTTAAGAAAAAACTTAAATTAAAAAATCAAAGAGCATCAAATGTAGTTAAACTATTAAGAAGTTATTCTACTAAAGAATGGCTCCACTCAATAAGAAGTTTAAATTTATCTCATGGAGTTTGTGAAGATATAAATGATAATATAAAAATTAAGCCTGAATTTTTAGTAGTTGCTGCAGATTTTGCAATCAGAATATCTAAGCCTAATGGATTAGGTAACAATCCAACAATAGATTAAATAAGTTATTAGTTATATTTTATTAATAATTTAAATTTTAAATAGATATTTGAATATTAAAATAACTATATATATATTTGAAATAGCTATATAGCAATTTTTAATCTAATTTAATTTTAAAGATTATAAAATAAAATATCAATAATAGAGGTTTTTTTCATGAAAATTAAAAGTGGCAATATAAGTTTAGATCAGTTATTGAAAGAATGTGACGAGTTAATAAAAAGAACAGTTCAAATAAAAAACTATAAGAAATCAATTATATTTGAAAAAATAAAACCTGCATTTATAGAAGTTATGTTAAAAAAAC
>JACCDZ010277368.1_pt1 | contig 12434 bp, 8 predicted proteins | sample 7449551 | NCBI WGS metagenome assembly JACCDZ01 (sample SAMN15323452, study PRJNA562643) | freshwater metagenome | isolation source: river surface water | place: USA:Blue River Watershed | collected 2017-08-18
AGCCCAAGGTCAATCAAATAATAAATATCACTACCCTGATCGCGGGCTTTGTCATTGTCAGTTATTAGGCGAACGTTCACTCCGCGTTTATGGGCGGCGAGAATCGCATCGGAGAGACGATCATCAGAGATGGTGAAAACGCTGATAGCGATTGACTCGCGTGCACTAACCAATAAATCGAGCAACTGGCGACGGCAATCTTCGCCGGGGCTGAAATGGGCTTCCGCGATAGATGAAGTTTCCGACTGACGAAAATTATCAATCGTTTTACTGAGCTTCTCCAACCACAGCAATGTTGCGACCGCATTATCGCCACCCGTGTGGATTGGCTCGCGCGCCAACTGAAACGCCTTATTGCGCGCAAATGCAATATCGTCATTCGCCAGGCGCGGCAGAATTTCTCGCAACGCCAACGCTTCTGATTGGCTTAATTTAAAATCTTCCAGACTGGCGACCAACCATTGCTCTAATTCTTGTTGCCGCATATGACTCCCTAACGTCTATTTTTATAAAATTTGTTTTGCATGAATGCACAGACCACACCAGCAAAAGCGCCAAATAAATGCGATTCAAAGGACACTCCGGGATCAGTAGGAAGTACGCCCCAGAGCATACCACCGTAGAAAAATATCACTGCCACCGCAATTAGAATATTGATAAAACGACGATCATACCAGGCGGTGGCAATGGTTAAACTCCACAGACCAAATATCCAGCCACTTGCACCTATATGCAATGCACTGCGCCCGAAACACCAGACCAGTATTCCGGTCAGGGTGACAATAAAAAAGCTGCTCCATAAATAGCGCTGCAATGAGTGCACGAACAACAAGCTGCTGAAAATAAAAAAGCCAAATAGATTGTTGATCAAATGCACCAGACTGCCGTGCAAAAAGGGCGCGATATAAATGCCCGGCAGTGAACCCACCTGCCGAGGCACCAGACCAAATTGATACAACCAGCCGTTAAACACCCAATTGAATACCTGTGCCGCAACCATGATTCCAGCAAACAAAAACAGCCAGCGGAATTTGGAAGATAGGCGCCGCATAGACTTTTCCCCCAGGCTTCGACCTATAATTATTTTATTTCTGGTACGGCTGGTGGAGCCTTGGGCTTTTTAGTAATTGCCAGCTCCTGCTGCAAGGTTTTAATTTGCAACGATACCTCTTCAATTTTTTCGTGGTTGCGCAAATCTATATCCAGCTTTTTATCCATATTGCGTACCAAGGGTAAAATCGCGCCTTCCAAAGTTTGCGCCAGCACACTCAACACTTTATCCAACCCGGGCAATGGCTGGTTTACCACTTCCACTTTGGGCGCGGCCGGTTGGGCTAGTTTTTCCAAGCGTTGCAGGGACTGGTTGAGCAGTTGCGCCACTGCGACATCCTGTAACGCCTTTTCCTGCGCTACTTTATCTTGCTCGGGTGTTGTCGCAACAGGTTCAGGTTTATGCCCGGCGAAGCTGGCAATTTTCTGCACACCCTCCGCAACATCCGCCAATTGCACCACCAGTTTTTGGCCGGTATCCGCCGAATCACCACCCATGGCTTTATTGCGCAGAAAATCTTTTTTGATTTGCTCCCAACGCGTCTTTTGCTCATCGGTAATATTACCGCGCAATTCCGCCAACTTAAGCAAGTTACTCTCCGCGCCCGTGGTTAGCATTTGCGCCTCACCGAGATAGTGATCCGCAATCATTTGCATTAACTCGGTTTCATTCATCACCGCCGACACTTTTTCGGTCATCTTGTTCATATTGCGGTAACTACCTTGCAATTTGAACGAGGGCTCAACGCGGAATTTATCGTCTTGCGCGGCGGAGGCAATGTATTGTTGGTTGATTTTCAAAATCACTTTTTGGATTTCAAACAGCTTTTTCAACACACCAACAATTTCATTAACTTCCGCACCTGAGTAAGCGTGGCTTAAATCGGTCGTCGCTACCTGCTCACCTTTGGCCATAGCGATAAATTTATAGACATCTTGCATATCGCGCAGCGCCAGGGGTGAAAGCACTGCATTAGAGGTTAGGGCATTTTCGATATAGCTAAGTGCGAATTGCTCTTCCATGCCGCCGAGAATATCACCGAGGTTATAGATATCAGCACGGTTGGCAAGCATATCCGGGACTTTGAACGCTTCACCCGATTCGGTGTAGGGGTTGCCCGCCATGCACACGAAGAATTTTTTGCCGCGCATATCATAGGTCTTGGTTTTCCCTTGCCATACGCCTTCTATGCGACGCGTACCATCGCACCGTGAAATAAATTTCTGTAAAAACTCCGGATTAGTGTGCTGAATATCATCCAGATAGAGCATCACGTTGTTGCCCATTTCCAACGCGAGATTCAGCTTCACCAATTCTTGCCGGGCAGTAGCGTTGGGCGCTTGTTCGGGGTCGAGCGATAACACATCGTGACCGAGCGACGGGCAATTGATTTTCATAAAAATCAATCCCAACCGATTCGCGACGTATTCCATCAAGGTCGTTTTACCGTAACCAGGTGGTGAGATCATCATCAGCATACCCATTAAATCAGTACGCTTGTTGGCCCCCAGCGCCCCCATTTGCTTGGCGAGGTTATCGCCAATAATTGGCAGGTAAGATTCATTAATCAAGCGATTGCGCACAAACGAGCTAAGCGGTTTTGCTTTGAACTCGTTCAGTCGCAACGCATAACGCTCTTGCTCGATAATTTGCTGGCGTACTTGCAAATAACGTTGATAACTCGGCACCACCTGATAGCGATGGTGAGCCAAACGTTGAACAAACTCATCCACTGCAAACGCCAGTGTTCGATTCTGGATACGCGGATGCTCGCCCAGCAAACCGGAAACGCTTAACTCCAGCTCGACTTCGGTATAGCGGCGATCCAGTCGCTGATCCGTTTTTAATACCGCCACAGCTTCAGGAATATAACGCTGTAAATGCTCAAGTTGCTTATCTTTAATCAGGGCCTGTAACCACGCCGCCGTTAAATTCCAGCGCTCTGCGGGCCAGCCTTGCATTTTAACCAACAAATCCTGATAGTGACGCCAGCTTTTATCATCAAGCGATTGTTTAAATGCATTAACCAGCGCAACTGCATATTTGCTGGTTATAAACTCCGTGCGCTCACGCGCGAGTTCTTCCACCAAATATTCTGCAGCGCGACGCAGATCCAGCGCACTGACTACCAATGGATGAAACTCGATAAACTCACTCAAAGTTTCTGCAATTTCTTCCACCAACAAATTAATTGCATCAAGACTGCCAAAAAGAAGATGCATTTTTTTGGCAGAAATGGCGCGATCGGTCCAGGTTTCAAATGAAAGATTGGATTTTTGATTTTTGGATTTCAGTGAAAATTCGTTGATGTTAGCCCAGAAAACCTGCGCCAAAGCACGCGCCAAAGGATCAAACCTGAGTAAGTCTACCGAATCGAGCGCTGGCACCAGCGCTTTTAGCAAGAGAACCGCATCCTGATCATGAATTCCTTTCTGATAGCCTTCTTTATAGCGCGCCGCGCTGAAGTCGCGCACCAGCTTACCGAGCTTTTCGTCAGCAACCAAAGCTTCGTGTAAAAGGCCGTGAGTAATTCCATCAGTCTGTTGCTGTGCAGCGTCAATAATTAACGCGGCTAGATACTCTGCGCGATATACCTGGGCCGTCTCTGACTCCAGACTGATTGACCAGTAGTCCTTCAACGCCAAAAGTTCAGCTTGCGCAACAGGCGCGTAATAATCAGTACCTGCGAGGTGAAAATTCAACTCGCCTTCGCGAGGAATAATGGTTAAATCCAGCTCCTGGGTATTTACGCTGAATTTGTGCTTACCCAGTTTGATGACGTTACCGCCCTCTTCAAAAATATCGCTTTTATCGCGCAGGGCACGGAGCGCTTGCCCTTTAATCGCCTTAAAGCGCGCATCCACATCGTCAGCTTTTACGGCGCTGTCCAGTGCTTTTAATTGCGCAATTAAATCGGCAACTTTCAACACCAATGCATCAGACGCAAAGTAAGTATTGAGCTCATCTGCCGCGCTGATCGACAGCGAACGTTTTTCTATGCTGGCAAGAATACGAGTGGCAGCATCAGTAATGCTTTGCGCTTTTTTCTGCCGTTCATCCAGCAAGCGCTGCTTGTGCTCCTGGAAACTCTCATACAACTCTTCGCGTTTGGCCATAATATCCGCGAGGAACTGATCGTATTCGCTAAATTGGCCTTCAAGTTCTTCCAGGCGCACCAGCGATTTGGAAAGCTGTTCATCACATTTTTCGGGCGTAGTCGCCAGACCCAACGCATGAGCGATACTTTGAGAGAAAAGTTTAAATTGCGCACCAAACTGCGCAACAGCTTCGGTTGAACCGAAGTTCTTTTGTTTATGCTTGGCATTCGCTCGGCTTTGGTTGAGCTTGGCATAGACTTCAGAAATCGAATCCACAATGCGGGTGCGCAGAGTAGCATCGTCTACTTTCAAAGTGGCCATCAACTCCGACAGCAAATCCAAACCGGCGGCAGTTTTTTCGATTGTCTCAATAACCGGAGCAATAGCCGCGGACGTTTCTACTTTTTCGATCTGTAGATTTAATTCATCCAGTTTGGACAGATAGGGAGTAAGCGACTTTTCATCCGCCAGAAATGCAACCGTTTGTTCACTTAAACTCGTATTGGAATCCAGCAATTGCTGATCAAGTTGTTCAATGCGCACTTGATCGATATAGCGGTATTCTTTTATCGTCGCTAGTTGGCCGCGCTGTTTGCGCAAGCGACTTAAGGCATCCACATATTCTTCTGCCGAAACCCAATTCTCTGGCTGCAGTGAGCGCAGAATTTCCGCTTGTGCTTGCTCGGCCTCTTGCATGGCTTTGCCTGATTGCTGGCGAATGGATTCGACTTTTTCAAATTCGTCGATCACCAACTCAGCAGTAGCCGAAATATCTTTCAGCACACTGGCAATGGCTTGAACGTCGGTTTCACCAAGCCAATAAAAGGTATCAAATACTTTGCGCGCGGCCAGACTCAGTTCTTCGTAGAGCCTTACCGACACTGCCTGATTGTTAATAATGCGGCCGATGCTGTAAAAATCGGAAATGCCGCGCACCAATTCATTGTTACCAATACGGCCGTAAAAATTCTGCTTCGCTGGCACTTTACTGGCAAACTCCGCGCTCACATAGGGCGTTTCCCAAATCTGCATGGGGTGCACACGGGTCGGCTCAGCCTCAGCGGAAAAAATCACTATCTCGCCGTTATCGGCGAGCGCATAACCATTACCAAAAATCGGATTCTGTAATTTTTTCTCAATGATATTGTAGGCAAGCAGTGAAACCACACCCAAGACCGGCTCATAAAACACATAGAGCACATCTTCGCCGTTGGGCGAGCGAATCATACGTTTGAAACGGAACGCACTGTTATCCTCTTCAAACGTTTTGTATTCTCCGGTATTCAAATAGTAGCCGCCCGGAAAAATGATGCCGTGATTCTCCGGCAACTGCACGCAGCTTTGGCCAATTGTATCGATGCGCAACACACTTTGCGTAAGCGTGTTATAAATTAAATAGCGGAATTGCTCTTCGCGATAAGGGCGAATTTTCAGCAGCACCAAATTGCCTACCGCCGCATAAAAGACACTGGCATCATCGAGCGATTGCGTTTTATCGTCTACCGTTTCGCGATAGATACCCAGACCATCTTCAGTATTATTTTCAATTTTAATGGTAAGGTCGCCGCCTACCGTCTCGACAAAAACCTTGTCGAGAATATTTAAATGCGGGTGGCGCCCATGTACCGCGTTTTCACGGGTTGCAGAAACCCATTCAAAATCAAATGCAGGGGGCAATTGAATATCGCGTTCACCCCGGTTATCTATGTATTTTACGGTTCTGCCGTCGGGTGATAGCGACCAACTAAATACACGAATATCATCGAGGCGTTCGCCAATTTGAAAGCCAGCCAACAATTTCCCGTTGTTTGTGGTTAACTCAACGATACGGGTATCCTTGTAGTAGCGATAAAGTTCTTCAAAATCGTTAACGAAACTTTGTTCTGCCAAAAAAGTGCCGGCAAACGGCACCTGTTCCAGCTCAACACCGGACTCGGTATCTTTTTTAATGAACAGGGAAAATACGTCTTCCACTTTGGTTTCTTTCTTCAAACCCAAAAAGACGTTGTAACCGAACAACAGGTAATCACCTACCTGCACTATGTCGCGGGGAATACAATTATTTTCGGTGCGCACTCGCACACGCGCCGTCGCAACCATCGCCGAACTACCAAATTCAGCAAGACGTGCGTCATTCAGCTCTCGGACTTTTTGCGTCAGCTGTTGGCCTTGATCCAGCAAACGCTTACGAATAATTTCATAGGCACCGCCTTCAGCGACAGCCTTATCAACAATACTTTCTGCAGCGGTGTCGGTATTTTGCGACATGGATTTTTCCTTTTTTACCTTCAACCAAGACGACCCCTAGCTAGCCACTCCTTTAAAAAGTGGGTGGGGTTTGACTACCTGCTAAATATAAAATGAAGCTTGTCCCAACAGGGAAAATACAACTCCACTCTTAATGCAGAGCACGTACAATTCCCTCCCCTGACAAGGGGAGGGTTAGGGAGGGGTTAAAAATGCCAGGTAGGTTACTTAACCAACAACCTCTACATCTTCCGCTTTTTCTTTCGCCGCTGGCGCTGCTACCGCGGGTTTATTGATAAAGCGATCCAGCACTGCCTGAATCACCCCACTCTTGCCCGCGAGACCATCAATGGCTTTGCCAATCGATAAGGACTTGGCAAAGTTATCAAAGAATTGCGCTTCACCACCCACGATATCGATATGGGCTTTCTGCAGGGCAATCGCGAGAATTTCCGCATTTTCTTTCGCGATTTCTTTACCGGCAGCAATACTGGCCAAGGTTTCTTTGAGTGACGTTTCCAGGCCCATACGGAATTCTTCGTGTGAGCGCGCGTTTTCACTCATGGCATTCATCGCCTCGAACTTCTCGGTCAAACCGTCCGCTTCTGCTTTGAATTGTTCACGAGTCACTTCTGCACCCGCCAAACCAACTTCTTTTTTCGCGGTCGCTTCAGAAGTACCCTTAGTCGCAATTACATCTGCTTCGGCGTGACCTTTCGCGGCAATCACTTCCGCTTCTGCTTTGCCAGCTTCAGCATTGGCGGTGCCTTTTGCACGAATCACGCTCGCCTCAGCCACACCTTCTTTTTCCAGTGCGGTTGCTTTGGCTTCCTGAACCTTGGCATCCGCCAAACCGGGCGCTGCACGCTCCGCCTGAATACCTTCGGCCAACTTTTTCATGGCTTCCGCTTCTTTGGAAGAAGCTTCCAGCTTGGCTTGCGCCATGGTCATAATTTCGCTGGCTTTGTGTTTGGCCGAAAGCTCTTCCGCTTCTGCCGCTTTCACTTGTTTCACTTTTTCTTCTTCTGCCGCCGCCTCGGCCGCTAAAACTTGAACTTGCTTCTTGCGATCCGCATCAGAAACTTCACGTACCTCTTTAATACGCTCTTCTTCGATGGCTACGGTTTTATCGACAACAACACGCTCACGAATCACATTGGCGATTTCTTTCTTTTGCAGCTCAATGGCTTTTTCCGCCTCGATAGTTTGCAGCTCTACTTCGCGTTTGCGTGCAACCACTTCCAAATCACGTGCGCGAGTGACTTTCTCTTGTTCGATAGCAACGGCACGGAGGCGATTTTGTTCGGCGACTTCAATTTCGCGCTTCTGGTTTTCAGTTTGCACTGACAAATCCTGCGCTACCTGAATCGCAGTTTGCTCGTATTTGCGGCGCTCTTCTTCCTGTACCTTTTTGGTTTCGGCTTCTTCACGCGCTTGAATGGAGGCAATCTCACGTTTTTGACGCGCTTCGGCGTCCGCCTGTTGACGCTCCAGCGCCAGCATGGCCTCAGTGGTTTCTACATTCTTTTTCTTGATCGCCAGCTCTTCGTCACGCTCAAGAATGTTAGTGCGCACGTTTTGAGCCGCTGTCAATTCTGTGATTTTCTTGATACCTTCTGCATCCAGAATATTATTTGGATCTAATGACGCCTTAGGAGTTTGTTCGATATAATCAATTGCTACATCTTCCAATACGTAACCATTCAGATCATCGCCGATCACCTGAATAATTTTTTCACGAAACTCCATGCGATTCTCAAACAACTGAATAAATTCAATTTGCTTGCCTACAGTCTTCAACGCTTCTGAAAATTTTGCTGCGAACAGCAACTCCACTGCCTCACGGTCCGATGCCCGTTCTGCACCTATAGCTTTCGCCACACGCAATACGTCCTGAGGTGTTTCATTAACACGCAGGTAAAACGCAACAGAAATATCCGCTCGTAAGTTATCTTTACAGATCAATCCATCACGGCCGCGGCGATCTACTTCCAGCGTAATCAAGGAAATATTCATAAGCTCTTTTTTATGAATAATTGGCCAAACTAAAGCGCCCGTGAAATGTACTTTAGGCGTTGATGTGGTGTCGTTCACGATTAACGCCGTACCCTGGGCGACCTTGTAATAGAAAGCATTAAGTATTCCGGCGAAACCAAATAACACCAGAACAACAAAAAAACCGATCGTTAACGCCGGTGCAGCCATCGCAGCATCAAACATTGCCCTACTCCTTTTATCTCGTTACGTGTTTATTAATCGTTGATTACAGATTTACCCAAAAACTCTTCTTCCGAAATTACCCGGTAAAAATGCTCATCTGCATTGTACTCCAACAAAACCACTCTATCCCCTCGTCCGAATACCTCCGGACCATGGGATCTCGCCTTCAATATCAAACCTGCACCGCCGTCATCAAAATTTACCTCTCCTGAAACACTATCGATTTTCGATGAACGCACAATTGCCGTTTGACCCAATATTTTTTTCTCTGTGTTCTGCTCCACTTTTGCAAACAACTTACGTAGAGGTTTGATAACTTGCGCAGTTCCTAAAATTGCCAGGTAAAACGAAAATATGAGAATTGGCACACCGACAATAAATCTTACCCAGCCATACCCCAAAAGAACCAATTCCATATAGCTGAGGTAGTAGCTTATAAGCCAACCAACGACCGCAATTATTGAAACCACCAGAGTCACCGGAACACCATTGAGACCCAATCGCAATAGAATTCCAGCGAAGGTCTCCGCAAAGGTGTGCTCAGCGTGCGCATGCAACTGCCCCTCTAAACCTGAGGCATCCACATCTAACAATTCCAGGTCCACTAATCCAAATGCGGCGCACAACCAGTAGATTGCCGCCACCATTAAAATGATGGTGTATAGCACCGTTGGAAAGCTAAAAATGGTTAGCAAGAAATCGTTCATTGGTTATTGCCTTGTATTTTCTGCCCGTAACTTACCAATTTCAAAAGCACCCGAATTATTCAGGTGCCTTTTTATTTTTAATGCGCGCAAGGATATCTTCGGCCGACGGACCATTAGTGGTGATTCCCGCAGCTTCCAATTTCGCTTTAAGCGAATCATCACCACTGGTTTTAGCCATTTCATCCGCCGCTTTAAATTGCGCATCTTTTAATGCTTGCCGCTCTTTAATGCGCTCAAGCGACTCCATTGCGGTACGCATTTTAGAATCAGAACCACTGTGACGCTCCGCAACGGCGGCTTGCGCACGTTGAACATTTTCAGTGGCTTTTACCGTGTCAACCTGCTGCTTCAAGCGCTTGATATTCTTCTCAGCCTGATCAATCGCCGCGCGCAACTTGGCGACACTTTGCGCAAAACCTTCGGAAGCTTCTTGTTCCGAAGCAAGGCCATTTTCAAATTCAGCGATGCGTGACGCCACTTCTAATGCGAGCTTTTCGTCACCTTTTTCGAGTGCTTTCGCGGCGTAGCCTTCATGCTCTTCAATATTTTTCTGCAGCTGCTTGCATTTTTCTTCCGCAAGTTTTTGGCGCGCCATAATTTCCGCAAGACTATCCTTGGAACGCTTCAGTTCCTCGCCAGCATCGCGCACTTCTTGATCCAAAATACGCAATGCCTGACTGTCAACAATCGCTTCACCCGCTTCATTCACACCACCGCGCAAGGCGGTAATCATTTTCGACCAGATATTCATAGGGTTTACCTCGTTAATATCTCCAATTTAAAAACCGTTAAAGAAAAGCGTTTATTTCAAAAGAAAGTCCCCATAGGCTTCGGTTGCCTGAATCACGTTGGAAGCCAGAATTTCAATTTCAAACACAACGTCCTGCAAACTCGATGCAGAACTCAATGCACCAAACATGTGGTAGCTGTCATCGCCATCAATCTTGTCCAAACTGATTGTCGATAACGGAAAATATTTGTGCGTGCGCAACACGGTTTCGTTAAATAGCGCCGGGTCGGTCACTTCCGACAACGACCAAAGCGTCGCCTCCACTACAATCTGCTCACCTGATACAGTGACAAACAAAGGCAGATCTCCGTATTCATACATAGTGATATGCAGCGCAGGCGCCACCCCTTCAATCAACTCAATTTCCGCCCGCTTGCTGGCAAACAACTCCGCCTTGCTCAGCGCATCGTAAAGACTTGGGGTGGTCCAACGGGTAACAACATCGGTCATTCGACTTTCTCCTTTCACTGGCATAAACCCACGGGAAACAAGCTGTTTAGCAGACACCCGCAACTCCATCTCATAAAGGGCAAGACGACGCGCATTCTCCGGGAGAATCCACACCTCTTTTTTCACGAACCCTTGCTCCCTGAGCCGGTTGCGGTATTCGCGCTGGTAATGTGCTGATGATTTTTTCTGCATGAGGCTTACATTAAGACATCACATGTAACAAATCAATATTACATGTAATAAATATTGGTTGGACCGAAAGATTGAAAAGTGTCGATTAAACAAAGAGTTATCGATACCTAAAATAAAAAACCCGCCTTTTGATAATCAAAAGACGGGTTTTTACGAATAAGTAATTAGAAATTAATCTAAGAGGTAACCTGAAGTGCTTTACCGCTTGTTGTGCAACTCCCAGGTCTCCAGCTTTTTCTTATCGCTCTTGCGCAGGAGCACATAGGTAGCCCCCACCCAACCGTGCTGCTTTTGAGCGGAGTGGAAGGCGAGAATATCGGCAAATTGCGGTAACCAATGCGCAACACAGCTCTTGATCTGGGCCGGCAGACTGCGCCCTTCCCCTTTGCCGTGAGTGATTAATGCACAGCGGATGTCATTGCTCATGCAGTCTTTGATGAACAGGAATACCGCATTGCGCGCCTGATCGATAGTCATATGATGCAAATCCAGGCGCGCATCGATTTGGTATTTACCCAGGCGCAGATTGCGGTACACGCCGTTCTGCACCCCATCGCGCTTGAATTCGATGATCGCCAGCGGATCCACCGGCTCAATGTACTCGCCGGAAAGAAAATTCTTATCTTTCGCCAACTCGGCGGTTGCGGCTTTGCGGCGGGTTTCAATGCTGGCTTTATCCTGCTGGGGATTAGCAAGCACCACCTTTTCTTCCACCTTGATGGGCTTTACCCCTTTCATTTGCTGGAGGAAGAAATCGGAATCGGAAGGTTTGTCAGTCATGGCAACAACAGAAAGCAACTAATCAGAAACGCAAATTGTGCAGGATTTGGCGCCGATCCGATAGTCTTGGGCAGCGAGAGCCACAAAACCCTCCCATACCCAAGCACCCCCAATCGCTAAAGCCGGGTATTACTAACAAAGGCAATCTGTGATCCATCTGGCGACCAGCTGGGCACATTGATGGTGCCCTGCCCACCATAGACATAGGCGATAACTTCAGGCTCCCCACCGTCGAACGGCATTTCCCGCAAGTACACATGGCGATAGAAAGGATGCTGACCGGAATCTATATCGTTCATGTAACTGAGAAAGACAATTTTCTTGCCGTCGGGCGATACATGGGGAAACCAATTGTTGTAGCTATCAAACGTGAGCTGCTGTTGATGGCTGCCATCGGCGTGCATCCGCCAGAGTTGCATCATGCCGGTGCGATTGGAGTTGAAATAAATGTATTTACCATCGGGACTAAACTCCGAACCATCATCGAGCGTTTCCGTGTGCGTTAATTGAGTTTCTTTTCCGGTGGCAATATCCACGCTGAAAATATCGTAAAAACCATTGCGCTCGCCGGTAAAAATCATGGATTTATCATCGGGCGAAAAGCCGTGCAAATAAGAGTGGCCAGCATTGACAGCAGTGATTCGAGTGGGCGTTTTAGAGCCGGTGATTGGCAGCGTGTAGATAGTGGAATTATTTTTTTCTTCCGCCACATGATGACTAATGCCAATTAACTTTCCACTCCAGGAAAGCACATGGTCGTTGTTGTTATTGTTGGCAAAGCCTGTTTCTAATTCCGTACTTTTTCCACTGGCAATATCAAAATTAAACAGCAAGCCTTTTGAGTTATAGATCAGCGTTTAGCCGTCTTGAGTCCAATTGGGTGCTTGAATTGAGTCGGG
>JACCDZ011911512.1_pt1 | contig 12433 bp, 10 predicted proteins | sample 7449551 | NCBI WGS metagenome assembly JACCDZ01 (sample SAMN15323452, study PRJNA562643) | freshwater metagenome | isolation source: river surface water | place: USA:Blue River Watershed | collected 2017-08-18
GCTTACCGCAAAAGGATACGAGCCTACCTTGTACATGGCATCGACCCAGAGCATAAACAAGGCTTGGGACCGGTACAAGGACCTGTCTTTCGCATTCAAGACAGAAGAAGGGTCTTTGGACATTTCCAGCAAGGAAATCGAGTCCTTGCTTGAAAAGGCAACCAAGCTCCCTGAAATATCCGCCTTGGCACAGGAGGCGCTCTCTGAAAAAAAGATGCACATGATCTCCCGACTGCTATCGATCATCATGGCAGGCGCCCTTTCGACATCTGCATCTGACATCCACATAGAGCCCGAGGAGGGATTTGCCCGCCTCAGGTACCGATTGGACGGAGTGCTCGTAGAAGCCCTCCAATTCAGCCTTGAGACGTTCAAGCTCGTCCTTGCCAGGATAAAGCTCCTTTCAGGCCTCAAGCTCAATATAAAGGAGGCGGCCCAGGACGGGCGCTTTACCGTGAGGATATACACCAGCGACATAGAGATCAGAACCTCTACCATCCCTGGAAACTACGGCGAATCCATAGTTATGCGAGTCCTCAACCCAAAGGCCATCTCCACCCAGCTTGAAGAGCTCGGCATCTCCCCAAGGCTCCTTTCTATTTTGAAGGTTGAAATAAGCCGTCCAAACGGGCTCATCCTGACGACAGGACCGACAGGATCAGGAAAGACGACTACCCTCTATGCATTTCTCAAATACACGCAAAGCCCTGATTACAAGGTGATTACCATCGAAGACCCTATCGAGTACCATCTCGCTGGCATAGTGCAGACGCAGATAGACGAGCAGAAAGGCTATACGTTCGACACGGGGCTCAAAGCAGCCATGAGACAGGACCCGGATATCATCATGGTAGGGGAAATCAGAGACGGAGAGACTGCCAATACGGCGATCCAGGCATCCCTAACCGGCCACATGGTGTATTCAACCCTGCATACGAACAATGCGGCAGGAACATTTACCCGCTTGGTAGACCTCGGCGTCGATCCAAAAGTCCTCACTTCGGCCATCCGCGTAGCCATCGCCCAGCGACTGGTCAGGCAGCTATGCCCTGATTGCAGGAAAAAGACCCCTATCGCCCCTTCCCGAATGGCTTTGGTAAACGAGGTATTCGAAACCGTCAAGAAAAACATCCCTGATGCCGATGAGCTCAAGGAGTTCCCAGCCGTCCCAACCGAGGCATATGAGGCCGCAGGCTGCGCGGCTTGCAATAACACCGGATTCAAGGGCCGCATCGGCGTATACGAAGCCATCCTCTCCGACAAGGCGATCGAGCAGATCATCCGAGAAAACCCAAGCGAGCGAGAAATCAGAGAAGCCGCGATTCCTCAAGGCATTCCAAACATGAAGCAGGACGGAGTGTTCAAGGTATTGAAAGGCGTAACGACATTCGAAGAGCTAGAGAGAGTGATCGACATCGCATTGGAAACAGTCGACATAAAAAAAGAGCCTACCTTGGAGTAGGCTGTGCATACATCAATTGACTTCAAACAGCACTCAGCGTATTGTTTCCGTAGTACTTTATATTTAGAAACAGCAGTTTAAATCTCTAAGCAATGCTTTTGATACTAAGATCAGAAGCCCAATCACTCTTCAAGGATAACCCCAGGAACAAAAGCGTAAGCGATTGCACCAGGATGTCCTATAAGTGAGACCGAAAAAACCCGGGAAGGTCTTATCGCTTAGAGATTTAAGTTGCCGTTTCCGTCCCTTTTCGATCTGAAAGATATCAGAGAAAAGATGTGGGAAAAAATTTAGCCACTCACGGTACGAGAGCGACATCTGCTGGATATACTAGCACACATCATTTTTTATGTCAAGTACCACCCCAAACACCCCTTTTAGCCAATCTGGAGACATTGAAAATACGGCTTTAAATAACGATAATACTATGTCTTTTACGGTGTCTGATACTGTCTCTGAGAATCCGTCCGATGAGATCACGGAGGTCAAAAAGACAGACCTTGATACTGTTCTTGATCAGGCTTTGAGACCTCAGAATTTTGATGACTATATAGGACAAGATCAGATAAAGGACAATCTCAGGATCTTGCTGCAGGCAGCAAAGGAACGCTCCGCATCCCCTGAGCATATTCTGTTTTACGGACCTCCCGGATTAGGCAAGACGACGCTCGCCCTTCTCATAGCAAAGGAGATAGGCGCTCAGATAAAGACGACATCCGGTCCGGCGATCGAGCGCGTCGGCGACCTGGCCTCGATACTCACGAACCTTTCTCCTGGAGACATCCTGTTCATCGATGAGATCCACAGACTCAACAAGACCGTGGAAGAGGTCTTGTATCCCGCCATGGAATCAGGGCACATAGACATCATCATAGGCAAAGGCCCTTCGGCGCGAACCATCCAGCTCGAACTGCCTCCGTTCACGCTCATAGCGGCAACGACGCGAATAGGCATGATATCCTCCCCTCTTCGGTCTCGCTTCGGAGGCGGGGTATTCAGGCTCGAATTCTATTCCGATGAGCAGATAGAGAAGATCATCAAGAGATCGTCAACTCTCCTCAACCTGAAGCACCCCATAGAGACCGCGGACCCAGCCCTCAAAGAGATAGCGGTTCGCAGCCGAAAAACCCCTAGAACGGCAAATTACCTCCTCAAGCGGGCACGGGATTATGCCCAGGTACACAAGACCTCTCTCGATCAGGCGGTCGCGAACAGCGCCCTCAGCCTGATCGGCATAGATCGCCATGGCCTCACCCAATCAGACATACAGATACTCAGGACTATTGCCGAAAAATACAATGGCGGCCCCGTAGGGCTCAATACGATCGCGGCAGCCCTCTCGGAGGATCAGGGCACGATAGAGGAGTTCAATGAGCCATACCTGATACAGCTCGGGTTCATAGAGCGCACTCCGCGAGGCAGGGTGATATCGGATTCAGGATACCGACACCTGGAGATCGATCCTCCTGCTCGGCCATAGGCATACCGGCGCTAGAATAAGAAAAAGCCCTCACGCTCTTGCAAGCATGAGGGCTTTACGTTTTCGAGCGGCGCAGGCCGCAGGGCATCAGTATCAAGATACCGATGGCTTTTCAGGAGACAGGCCTCGGCGCGCCATCTCATGCTTCAAGCTGCCAATAAGCGATCCCAGCCCTTCTCTGTCGGGATCATCGAGAGCTATGCCCATAGCCCTGTGAGCGCTGGCATACTGAGCGAGCAGCGCATCTTGTGACATGTTTTCTATCCCGATTAAATATGAGTTATTGTTCATAAACGTGTTCTTGTTCTGAAAACAGAATATCCACAAGAATCAAAAAAGGCAAGCCTTTCGGCCTGCCTTTTTATTCTGCTATTCCTCTTCGGGCCAATCAGTCATGACTTCCTCATCCGCCGAATCAGAGAACGAAACGGTCGGAGCCTTGTAGAGATATGCATCCGGATCCTCCGCCTCAGGGTCTTCTTCTGAAGAGAAGCTGTCAGCGAGGATAGCCTCATCATCGTCGACGTCCTCGAGGGGCTCGCCGTCATCTCCCGTAATGAGAGATGCGGGGAGATCATCCATCGATGCCTCGGCGCCATCGCCTTCGGCCTCTTCCCCTTCGTCGCTCGATCCAATAGCAAGCTCGTCGTCTTTTAAATCATCAGTCATGTATCTGTTTGTGTGCTTAGATTCTAATAAAAAAGTGGTGTATGCGAATATATTTAACATACTCACGGAATTACGCAACTACCCATCCTTGTCGAGAGCTGTGCATAAATGCCGCGACACCCGGAACCTAGTCCAATTTCGTCACTGACGGCCTGTACAAAGCATGAAAAGCGATTCCGGCAGCTATGGCATCATACTCGTCGTCCTTCGCTTTCTTTGCCAATCCGGTGATGAGCTGGATCATCTTTATCACCTGGGCCTTGTCGCTCTTGCCATCGCCCGTAACGGCGAGCTTGATCTGCATCGGGTTGATCTCCATGATCATAAGGCCTGCTTCCTTTGCCGCGAAAAGCAGCGCGCCTCTCACCTCAGCCACGCGCATTGCGGTTTTCTGATTCGAGGAAAAGAACAATGTCTCGACTGCGAAAAACTGAGGCTTGAACCTCGCTATGCTTTCCTTGAAAAAGGAAATGACCTGGTGCAGTCGGATCACAAAGGAATCGTCGGCAGATGTCTGACAGCAATCCGAAAATACCAGTCGCTCCTTTCCCCCAACCTTGCGCTCGATGACAGCGAGTCCTAGCCTGTCATATCCGGGATCGACGGAAACCACCCTTATAACCCCTGCGGAATCTGGTATTAGGCCTGCCATGCTTGTGGTTTTGCGCTATTCGGCCTTGAATGATACGAATTTCTTTTTTCCGACCTTGAGAGTCATGTCCTTGTCGATGACCTGATTGAAATCAGAGACCTCTGTCGTGCCATCGATCTTGATAGCCTTTTCTCCTACGAGCCTCTTGAATTCCCCAGTAGAAGCGAGGATGCCTTTTTCCATGAGCGCGGCGCTTAGCTTCGTGCCTGCCTTGACCTTGAATGTCTCTATGTTCTCAGGCATCTCCTTGTTTGAGAATGCTTTTGAGAAAAATGCCGCTGCCTCGGATGCCCCAGCGTCACCGTGATAGATCCTCACGATCTCTTCTGCCAGCCTCGATTTGAGGTTTTTTGGATTCGTCTCAGGGAGCGCGAGCTCTGCCTTGATGGATGCAAGATCGCTATCAGAAACGAATGTGCATAGCTCGAATCCTGGCGCTATCATGCCATCTGTCCAGCTCATGATCTTTCCATACATATCAACGGCGGAATTTGATAGAGATACCATGTTCCCTTCGGTCTTCCCCATCTTTTTGCCGCTCGAATCAGTGAGCAGCTTTACCGTGATGGCAACCTTTTCCTTTTCTTTTATTTTTTTCAAAAAATCCCGGCCGACAAGCATGTTGAACATCTGGTCATTGCCGCCTATCTCCACGTCCACATCCATGGCAACGCTATCGTATCCCTGAAGCAGCGGGTACATGAACTCATGTATGAATACGGGCTTGCCTTCCTCTACGCGGCGCGCGAACATATCGCGCTTCATCATCTGATCTACCGTCATGAGCGACGTGAGTTCCAATATGTCCTTCATGCCGAGCTTCTTTAGCCATTTCGAGTTGAATAGGATCTTCGTCGCGTTCTTTCCGGAAAAACGGAGCAGATTGCTTGCCTGCTTCTTGTATGACTTGAGATTGTGCTTGATCTCTTTTTCAGTGAGCTTTTTTCGAACGGCGGTCTTGTCGGTAGGATCACCGATCATCGCCGTAAAATCACCAATAAGGAGAATGGTTTCGTGTCCCAGATCCTGAAACTCCCTAAGCTTCTTCAGCACGATGGCATGGCCTATGTGCAGCGAATCCCCCGTAGGATCTATTCCGGCATACACGCGCAGCTTTTTTTTCCCTTGAACTTGTTTTTGCAAAAAATCCTTTGATGGGAAGACCTCTTCAATGCTCCTATTCATGAGCTGTGATATTGAATCTTGCATGGCGAAAATATAGCACATATCAACCTATTTTGATATGCTTTGTACCATAATATGCAAAACAAAAAAACGCTGGCAGAAAGGGCTAGTTCTTTCTTAAAAAACCTTAAAATAAGCCTCAAAAACAAGCAGAAGCGGGCGCGGATCATCCGGGACACCATACTGACCTTGGCGATAGGATCGATAGTCTTCGTAACGGTCATATTGCTATGGGCAGCAAGTCTCAAGACGCCAGATCTCGAGTCTTTTGATGCCCGATTGCTCGGCCAGTCAGCAAAGATCTACGATAGGACAGGGTCAGTGCTTCTTTATGACCTTAGCCAGAAAATACGCAGGACCGTGGTGCCTTTTGATCAGATATCGCCAAATATCAAGAAAGCGACTATCGCCATAGAGGATATCGGCTTTTATGACCACAAGGGCATCCAGGCAACATCCGTAATACGAGCGGTTCTTGCGAATATCACAAGCCTCAGCTTCAGCCAAGGGGGCTCGACCATCACCCAGCAGGTAGTAAAGAACTCGCTCCTGACCAAGGAAAAGAAGATCTCAAGAAAGATAAAGGAGTGGATTCTCGCCATAAAGCTTGAAAAGACTGCCGACAAGGACACCATCCTCAATCTATACCTGAACGAATCGCCTTATGGAGGAAACGTATATGGCGTAGAGGAGGCAAGCAGGCTGTATTTTGCAAAAAAATCAAGCGAGGTGACGCTTGCCGAGGCGGCATACCTGGCAGCCCTTCCGCAGTCGCCCACGGTCCTTTCCCCTTATGGAAAGAACAAACAGCGCCTCATAGACAGAAAGAATCTCGTTTTGGAGAAAATGCTTGAAAACAAGCTGATTACCCAGGAAGAATTCGACCAGGCATCAAAGGAAAATGTGGAATTCCAGCCTAGGTCAGTGTCGAATATCAAGGCCCCTCATTTTGTCATGTACCTAAAAGACTACCTTGAGGAGCAGTATGGCAGCGCCTTGCTTGAGGAAGGAGGGCTAAAAATAACGTCGACAATCGATTATGACCTGCAGCTCAAAGCGGAGGAAATCGTCAGGGACTACGTCCTGAAGACAGGCGTAAAGACCTACAAGGCTACGAATGGCGCCTTGGTGGCGATAGATCCGAAGACAGGCCAGATTCTCACCATGGTAGGGTCTCGAGACTATTTCGATACAGAGATCGAGGGTAACTTCAATGTAGCGACAGCGAGACGACAGCCCGGATCAGCATTCAAGCCGTTCGTATACGCGACGGCATTCAAGAAAGGCCTTACACCCGACACGCCTCTCTTTGATGTCCCTACGGAATTCAACTCCTCATGCAGCCCATCAGGAACGCCGATAGCGACAGGGGCAAAATGCTATAGCCCTGAGAACTACGAAGGTGGCTACAAGGGGCTTATGAGCGTAAGGAGCGCTTTGGCACAATCCAGAAATATCCCAGCGGTAAAGGCACTGTATCTCGCAGGAGTCGATGATGCGCTCAAAACGGCTGAGGATATGGGAATAAAGAACCTGAGCGGATCGAGCCAGTACGGACTCTCTCTCGCCCTTGGAGGAGCAGAGGTTTCGCCTCTTGATATGGCATCGGCTTACGGAGTATTCGCCCAAGACGGAATCAGAAACAAGGCTGTAGGCATACTAAAGATAGAGAAAATGTCAGGGGATGTTATTGAGGAATTCGAGCCTACCCCGACAGAGGCGCTTGATGACCAGATCGCAAGACAGATAAACAGCATCCTCACAGACAGATACGCCAGGGCATCCATTTTCGGATCCAATTACTTTGGCACGCGACAGGTCGGAATCAAGTCGGGTACGACCAATAGCTCGAGGGATGCATGGATGGTCGGATATACCCCAAGCATCTCAGTGAGCGCGTGGATGGGAAACAACAACAATACGCCTATGGCCCAGCAGGCATCGGCGAGGATAATAGGGCCTATGTGGAAGAGCTTCATGGACTTCGCATTGGATCGGTTGCCGACAGAGACATTCGAAGAGCCTGATCCCATAGCTGAAAACACCAAGCCTTTCCTAAGAGGGGCATGGCAGACGGAGTCAGGAGAAGTTCATTCGGAGCTTTTCTGGCTCAGCCGATCAAATATCAAAGGGGACGTTCCTGGATATGGATCAAATGACCCTTTGTTCAGGAATTGGGAAGCGGGCATGCAGAATTACAAGGGAGGATTCTCAGGCCAAATAGGACAAGGGTCAAATACCGCCCCAGGAACCCCTGGCGCAAACCCTCCTGCAACCCAGGAAACCCTTCAGATCATCTCTCCTGCAAAAAACTCGCCGCTGAACCAGAACGAGCGGGCCTACATAAGCGTTTCGGGCGCGAGCGGCGCAACGACGCAGATACAGTACTACGTAAACGATATGCTTATAGGAACGGTAAACGCATCGCCTTTCTCCTTCTCATTCATCCCATCACAGATACCGGGAATCCAGGATGAGAACACGCTAAAGGCCGTATCGATGGATAATCTCGGCAAAAGCAGCGAGGCGAGCTCTTACTTCTCGATAACGAGATAGCCTTAGCGGATATCGACGATGGTATGGCCTGGCAGCAACCCTTTAATAGCTGCCAGGCAATCAGCCTTAGAAACAAAAACCCTGTGCCTAACGGCAGGGTTTGTTTTTATACGAATGCAATGATCCTTGTACTCCACATCATCGCCTTTCAAGAAATCGGCCCGCAGAACTGAATTTATGGCCAATGCGATCTTCTCCCTTACCTCTCGAGGGTTCTCAACGTTCTTGAATTTCCCCAACAGGTCCTTGATCTCGAACATGATTAGCCATTCATTGGCATCATTAGGTATAAAAAGCTCTTGTCTGAAGCTCCGGTTACCACGATAGGTCGGCCTTTGCCGGCAAATGAGAATTGGACGCTATCGCCTTTGACGGAAGAAAGGCAGTCGTTTAGATATTTGAAATTGAACTGGACAGCTATATCCTCCCCGGAAACGCCAGCGTCGACATTGGAGACATGTTCTCCCAGGTCCTTGTTCTTGCTTGAGACGTCTATCTTCTTGCTCTCCTTGGATACGACGAAGTTGATCTGGTTGAAGCTGTCAGAAAAAAGGTTGCTCAGCTTGAGGGTGTGAAGCAAGTCCTGCTTCAGAACCTTGGCCTCGGTCGAGTACTCCTTTGGAAGGATAGCCCTGTAATCCGGGAAATTGCCATCTATGGTCCTCGAGATTATCCTCATGGAGTCTATGACGATCTCTATCTGCCCCTGATCGACAGAGAGGGTCGAAACCCCTTTGACGCCATCAAGGAGCCTGATTATCTCCCCTACGTTCTTTACAGGGATAAGGATATGGTTGAAATCAGGGAGATTCTTTGCCTTGAGGCGCTTTTCGGCAAGCCTGAAGCCATCCGTAGCGACAAACACGAGATCCCCGTTATCCTGATATACCCTGACGCTCGAAAGCTCGGGCTTGATGCTCGTAGTGGCAGAGCTGTACCAGACGGCCTTGAGCCCCTCGACGAAATCCTCGGTATCTATCTCAAAAACGATAGGGTTCTCCACATGGGGAAGTCCCGGGAAATCCTCGGCATTCAAGGTCTTTATGGTAGTAGTGGTCTTTTCGGAGGAAACCCTGACGCTGCCGTCACCCTCAGTCTCTATCTTGACGGTCTTGCTATTGCCCAGGTTGTTGAGAAAGCTCGATAGCACCCCTCCGAGGATGGCCACAGTGCCGCCTTCCTCTACCTTTATAGGGAGAGTGCACTCTATGCCCACATCCAGGTTCGTGGCCCTGATCTCAAGGCTATTCTTGTCGGCATTGAAAAGAAGGCACTTGAGAACAGGCAGGGTAGCGTTCTTGCTTGAGACCTTTTCAGTCCTTGATACCGCTTCGGACAGTTTTTCCTTTAGGCACTCTATCTTCATGGGGTAAGTATACCTCAAGGGATTGGTTGCGCCTCTTTACATATATAAAAAATAAATTCCCTATATGTAATATGCCTTGTGGATAAGTGGATAGGATACCCTTATCCCTAAGCTAAGCCACGGGATTCGGAAAGTTATCAGTTTTTGGCTGTGGGTATGGATGTGGATTGTCTAAGGGTCAATAAAGGACCATTAATAGACATAACCTACTCAACAGGCTATTAAAGACAATCCCCTACTTATACACATAACAATCCACAGCGATAATAAGGATCCCCACAAGTTACCCACATGGTTATCCACAGGAGTGGATAAAGTACATAAAACTGGGGAAAACTATAAGACAATCAAGGCCAAAACATGGCTTTTAAGGGCATAAAAAGGCATTCGATCAAAAAAACCGCCTTTTATGGCGGTTTTTCCAATGTCTTCTAGATCAGAGCTCTTATTTGTCCTATTTCCCCATGCAATTCAGAGTTGCTCTTGAGCTCGTTCTTGATCTTGTCGCAAGAGTGGATGACCGTTGTATGGTCTCTTCCCCCGAGCTTCTGTCCGATTGATGGGAATGAGACATTGAAGTCCTCCCTGAGGATATACATGGTTATCTGCCTTGGCTTGACCACTTCCTGCCTTCGGGTCTTGTCATAGATGCTGTCCTCCTCGATGTTATAGAAGGCCGCTACTGCCTTTACTACATCCTTTACGGATACTGTCTTATGGGGCTTTGTCGAGTTCTTGGTAGTTGCCTTGAGTTCGGCCAGGGTGAGCTCCTTGCCCTTGAGCTGGGTCTGGCATATTACGCTGTTTAGCACCCCTTCGAGCTCTCTTATGCTGCCCTCTACCCCTGATGCCAGGTGGAGGCAGACCTCATGGCTGATATCGAAGTTGTTCTGCTTGGCCTTTGCTTGGAGGATCGCCATCTTTGACTCGATGTCTACTGCTGAGACGTCCACGATCATGCCTGCTAGGAAGCGAGATTTTAGTCTGTCCTCGAGGTTTGGAAGATAGTTGGGATGAACATCAGATGAGAAGATGATCTGCTTGTTATTGTCGTATAGCGAGTTGAAAAGGTGGAATATTTCCTCCTGAGTCTTTTCCTTTGTGGAAAGCATCTGGATATCATCCATGATCAATACGTCATATTTTCGGTATTTCTCCTTGAAGTGATTCACCCTGTTTGCCTGGACGGAATTGACGTAATCGATGGAGAATTTTTCAGAAGTGACATAGTGAACCTTCTTGTCCTTGTTTGTCTTTAGGTAATTCCCTACTGATTGCATCAAGTGAGTCTTTCCTAGTCCTGTGTTTCCATAGATGAAAAGAGGGTTATATGCGACAGGTTTCTTGATTATCGCCTGTGATGCCGCATAGGCAAGCTCGTTAAAAGGGCCAACAATAAAGGTTTCAAAGGTATATCGAGGATTGAGGTTGTCCTCAGGGTTGATAAAGAGGTTCTGCATCGGCAGCTCCTTTGAGCTTGAGCTCTCGATAGGCTTGATGTCCTCTTTCTTTGGCTTCGTATTTGAAATGACGTATTCGAGTGCCCTGATATCCTCTACGTGATCGCGCAATGCCTGAAGCATTACCTTGTGATACTGCTTTGATAGCCACTCTTTCGCAAATACGCTTGGAACTGCGAGATATACTGTGCCGTTATCTATCTTTGATATGAATGTATCTCGAAACCAAGTCTTATAGTTTGCAACAGAAGCGGTCATCTCCATCTGAACCAAAACTGCATCCCATAATTGTTTCGTATCCATGTTGGTCAACATTATACCCTCCATGATTTTTTGTAGTACTTGAACAAGCAAGATTTTTATGTTGAGGATATGTAGTTTAATAAAACTTCATATCCCATATGGCTTGTTTGAGATTGTGTCACTTGTCCAACTTGTATAATTCTGTGGTTTAATGTAATATCTTCCTCATGTCAGTCACATACCAACCTAGCAAGGTAAAGAGAGCTCGAAAGCACGGCTTTCTTTCTCGAACAAAAACGCATGGAGGCAAGCGCGTTCTCCAGGCGCGACGAAGGAAGGGCCGAGCAAAGCTCTCCGTCTCAAAGAAGGCTCGATAACCTTATTTAAAGCCATTTATTCCTAAAAAAACGAAGAATATGGCCGAAAAATCGAAAGATCTTAAAAAAACAGTCCCTCAGCCAGGGATTGTTTTTTTAAGGCCTGTAATTAGGGGTTTTTCAGGAAAAAACTCAAAAATAGCCGATTTTCCTATAAAACCAGTCATTTCCGTAAGCAAAAAGGTCTTCAAGACGGCTGTTTTGCGAAATAAGGCCAAGCGCAAGGTCCGCGAGGCATACAGGCTGGCTGTCAAAGGGCTAAATCATGATACACTTCACTCGTTGCCACCTGTTCGGATAGACGCCAAGGAAGGGGTTTTCAAGATGAGGCAGGCAGAGATCCAGGATGCCATAGCGGCTTATTTGAAAAAATAGACAAATACAGGCTACCTGCGTCAATAATAGCTAAAAAAACAAACAAAACATGTTCAAAGCGCTTTTTTATACCCCTCTATATAACGCACTGGTATATATAACCAATCTTATACCTGGCCATCATCTCGTACTGGCGATCATAATACTCACTCTTGTGGTCAAGATCGTGCTCTTCCCTATCTCAAAGAAAGCTGTCATCACCCAGATGAAAGTAAAGCTTCTTGAGCCAGAGCTAAAGGAGATAAATGAGAAGTACAAAGGAGACAGGCAGGTTTTGGCGCAAAAAACCCTCGAGATATACAAGAAAAACGAGCTCAACCCCTTCTCAACGCTTCTTCTTGTCATAATCCAGCTCCCTATATTCATCTCCCTTGCCTTCATGTTCTCAAAGAACGCTTTGGCCACGGTTGATATGAGCCTTTTGTATCGATTCGTCCACGCCCCAGAGTTCATCAATCAGACATTCTGGGTATTCAATACGAGCGGAAAGAGCGTTGTTTTGGGCGCTATTGCCGGAATATTGCAGTTCATCCAGATCAGGATCACTCTTCCTGCCTACAAGAAGCCTGCAGATGGAACCGCTCCTAGCTTCAAGGATGACCTTGCAA
>JACCDZ010490689.1_pt1 | contig 12432 bp, 13 predicted proteins | sample 7449551 | NCBI WGS metagenome assembly JACCDZ01 (sample SAMN15323452, study PRJNA562643) | freshwater metagenome | isolation source: river surface water | place: USA:Blue River Watershed | collected 2017-08-18
ACGTGGTGTTACACGACGCTTGGTCTCCGTACAACAACAACTTCACAATCGTTCCGTATCTCCCGATATTTCGACACGGGCGACCACTGGGGTTGGTCGAGAACTTGCTGTCGCCACAAGAGCTTTTGAACAAGACCAGTTCGCAATCGTTGCACGTCGTAAATGGCGTTGCGAACTCAGGGTATGTCGTCAAAGCAGGTGCGCTCGTGAACATGACGACCGCCCAGCTCGCTGAAAAAGGTTCGCAAACAGGTTTGGTCATCGAGACTGTCAACGGCCCTTCTGACATTGATAAGATTAAACCAAACCAGACCCCAACAGGTTTAGACCGACTGTCGTATCAGGCCGATGAGAACATCAAGAACATTTCAGGTGTGTCAGACGCTATGCGTGGTGACGTGCGCGAGGATGTTGCCGCGAAAGCTATCCTAGCACAGCAGCAGACCGGGCAGACCAACCTCGTTATGGTAAATGACAACCTCGCACGGACGGACAAAATCCTCGCGCGAGTTGTGTTGGACATCGTGCAGACGTATTACACGGAGCCTCGATTGCTCCACATCACGCATGATGACATCACCAACACGCAAGAGCAAGTTGGTGTCAATCAACAACAACCTGATGGGACTGTGTTGAACGACTTGACACTAGGTCGTTACGACGTGAGTGTCGCCACCATGCCCGCGCGTCAGACGATGGAGGACACGGCTTTTGAGCAGGTGTTGTCGATGCGAAAAGAGGGGATTCAGATACCCGACATAGAGCTTATTCGCAATTCGCGCCTGCCAAATCGAGCCGAACTCATCAAGCAGATGCAGCAGCCTGACCCAACAGCCCAGCAGAAATCCCAACTCGACATCGAGTTGTTGCAAGCTCAAATCGCTGAGTTGCAGGCAAAAGCACAGTCGCTTGGTGGAAAAACAATGGTCGACCAAGCTCGCGTCGGCGTTGAACAGGCAAAAGCACAGCAGTTGTCCGCCTCGGCACAAGCTACGATGGCTACTGTCGGAGGCGGCGAGGCGCAAGCGGGTATGCAAAACGACATGGTTTTGCGCCAGCAAGAAATTGAAGTAAAGCGTGAAATTGAGCAAGCTAAAATTGAACAAAAGCGCCAAGAAGCTGAGATTGAGTTGGAAATTGCAACCAAGCGTATGGAGTTGGAGGCTTCGTTGAAGCTCCAAGAGTTCAAACAACAGATGGCGTTGGAGCAGGTTCGTAACGCAACCGCTGTGCAAGAAAAAGCCAAAGAGAGCGCGGAACAGGGCGCTGATGAGGTTGCGCAGGCTGATGCCGAGTTTGTCAAGCGGTTGCAGGCTGCGTTTGCCGATAAGAACCAATCTGGTTTTGACAGCACAGAACCCGACCAAGATGATAACTTTTATTGATGACTGGAAACCACATGACTTACCAAGGCCCTATTGAAGCTGACATTGACTTAACCACCCCTGATGCGCAAGCTGTTTTATCGGGCGAAACCACCGAGGGAACTGCGCAAGAGCAGACTAAGCCCCCAGCAACGTCAGCACAACCGGTTGTTGAAGTTGATGCGAAGACCGGGCAGTTTATACCTCGCACCCGACTGAATCAAGTCATCGAACAGCGAAACGCGGTGCAGATTGAAAACGAAGCCTTGCGAGCGCAGATTGATGAGTTCACGCGCCAACAAACCACCGCCATGCAATCCGCTGGTGGTGTCGACCTCGATGCGTTGATGGCTAAGTTGGACGAGTTGAGCGACGCGAAAGAAATTGCGGTGCAAGAAGGGGACATTGACGCAGCCAAAGCCCTCGGACGAGAGCTCAACCGAATGAGCGTAGCTGTTGCACGGGCGCAAGCCTCCCAAGCTGTTGTTGGTGAGAATTATGTCGCGGGTGAGCAGAGTCTTTTTACGCAGACCGCCAACACCCTCATGGTGCAGTACCCTCTTCTGAACCCGCAATCGCCGGATTACAACCAACCGCTGGTTGACAACATCCGTGCGTTGTCCGCAGTCAAATTGCACGAAAACCCAAACATGACCGAGGCTCAAAGTTTGCTTGAAGCAACCACCCAAACAATGTCTTTGTTTGGTATGGTTGCCGTGGGTGGGAACAAGCGTCCTGTGAACGCAGCTATTGCACGAAACTTGGCTGCGGCTGCCGCGCAACCCGCGTTTATTGGCACGACAGGTGCTGGTGACACAAGTGGTTTGGAGCCTGACATCGCAAGTATCAACATCGACAAACTGTCTGACGAGCAGTGGGACAAATTACCAGTTGCTGTTCAAAACCGTTTACTGGGCAAATGAATGTGCTATCATTTCGATACTTTTCGCTTCGGGTGAGCGCTTCATCCGTGTGGTCGACGCACAACAAATAGGTCGTTTGTATCGTCGCTGGCCTGACGTAAAAAGGTTGTATTTGGTAGGTTCAAAAAACAATTTTTACGAAGGAGTCATCGAATGAGCATGACCAATTTCGCACTTCAGACCGCGCACGAAAAAAAGGTCTGGTCGACATCGTTTTGGGCGATTGCTCGGAACCAAAGTATCGTATCGAAGTTCACAGGTGGTGACCCGAACTCGGTAATCCAAGTTATCAAAGAGTTGAAGCCTTCGGTCAAAGGCTCTCGGGCGGTAATCACCTTGGTCAACGACCTTTTGGGCTGGGGTATCGCAGGCGACCGCACGCTGGAGAACAACGGCGAGGGTTTGACCAGTCAAGAAGCTGTGGTCACCTTCGACCAGTTGCGCCATGAGGTGCAACACGAAGGTCGTATGGCTGAACAGAAGTCGATTATCAACTTCCGTGAGGAAGCCCGCGACAAGTTGGGCTATTGGATGGCTAATGTGGTCGACACGTTGGCATTCCTGACTATGAGCGGTCGCAGTTACACGGTCGGTCTCGACGGCGCACCCATCATCGGCAGCGACTTACCTAACTTGGCCTACGCCAGCGAGGTGGTTCCTCCGAGCCCGCGTCGACGCGGTCGTTGGAACGCAACCACGCAACAGTTTGAAGTGGGTGGCGGCAGTAATACAGTTACTGCGGCAGACACACCGACTTGGGAACTGTTGATGAATATGAAGACGTATGCCAAGGCGCAGTACATGCGCGGTGTGCGCGACGGTGCTGAAGAGATGTACCACGTATTCCTGTCCCCAGAAGCTATGTTGAAATTGAAGTTGAGCAACACGTATATGCTCAACTTGCGCCACACCCCTCAAACGGCTGAAAACCAAAAGCTGTTCACCGGCGGTACGGTCAAAATCGACAATCTGTACTTGCACGAAACTCGTTATGCACCTTGCACCCGCAACGCTACGGCAGGCAACAAGTTCGGAGCTTTGGGTACAATCGACGGATGTCAAATCATGATGGTTGGTAGTCAAGCCTTGGCTATGGCTGACATGGGTTCTCCGGGTTGGGAAGAAAAAGAGTTCGACTACGGCAACCGCCCCGGCATTGCCTGCGGTCGCATCTTCGGCTTCAAAAAACCCCAGTTCGTACCCCGCGCTGGAGGTTCTGTTGAGGACTTCGGCGTGCTGTCTGCTTTCGTAGCTGTGTAAGTTTTTACGCCAACGGTAATCGTTGGCGTAAGTTTATGTAAGAAAGAAACAAAATGGCATTACTCCAAACGCAACGAACCGCGCAAACTGTGCTGTGCGCAAGTTTTTCGTTCAACTTCGCCAATGGCGACACAATGGTGAACGTTGACGGCAAAACCGTTCCGTTCAACCCAGCCACACCTGTGGCTGACAGTCGGTTTGAAATCATCAAACTGCCTGTCGGAGCCGTTATTGTCGGTGTAGGTGTTGACATTGGTGTTGCTGCCAACACTACGTGCTACGCGAGCATTGGGACACAGGCACAACCTGCCGCATACCTCAATGCCGTGACATTGAGCTCGTTGACCCGCCATGAAGCAACTATTAACGGTTCGCAGAACGCCTCCGCCGGTATCCAATCTACTGGTGCAAACATCGTGATGTCGCTGTCAAACACAAGTGGTGTGTCTGTTGGCGCTGGTGTTGTTGACGTGCGCTACTATCTGGTGAACCGTGCGACCGAAGTGACTGGGGCATAAAATGGGATACTTCGTCACACAGAAAAACACGGTGATTGGGACAAAATCAGGTCACTGTATTCAGTTTACAGGTGGTGTGCCTACATGGGTTCCTCCACTTGCAGAAGCGGAAGTGGCCCACTTCCCCGGAATCACAGCAACGACCAAGGATGCACAAGACGCAATCACTTCCGCAGCAGCAGGCTCCGCAGGCGATTTGTCAGCAGCCACGTTGTCGACGACTGTTGTGGCAATCGACCCCGTGGTTGTCGCCAAGTTTGTTGACGGCATCCGCAAGCTCGTGCTGAGTAACGACACTGCTGATTTCACGGCAAACGGCACGCCCAAAGCAAAAAGTTTATTGCGCGTATGTGGTGTGGAGCCAAGCAAGCTGGAGCTGGCGGAATCTTTTGCCGCTTACCAGCGAACATTGCAAGACCCCGCAACGCGGGTAGAGGTGTGACATGACTGTTGACGAACTGGTTCAGTTTTTTCGCATGGACACTTCAGACACCCTCGAACCGTTTCTTTGGAGCGACACGGAGGTGTTGGTGTATGCGAACGAAGCTCGTGACCAGTTCGTCCGCACGACGGGGGGTATTTCTGACGAAATTCAAATCCCTGTTTTGAAAGGCGTGGCTAAAGCAAATGTACCGTCCGGTGTTTTGAATTTTCGCTACGCTTACATCAACTACACCAACAAAAAAATCCCTTTTGTGAACGAAGGCGAGTTACCTGCGCCGGGTTATGGGTACGGGGTTAAGCACGGTGGTGTTACCGACACGCGGACTGGCCGATTGGTGGCTATTGAGATTGGCAACCAGACCGATACAATCCGCTGGATACCGACACCTGTTGAAGACGACACTTGTACACTAGGGATTTATCGGCTACCAAACACACCGTTGGTGCGCGGCGGCGAGATAACAGAAGTTCAGCCCATACATCACAGACATTTGGTAGACTACATGAAGTTTCTAGCGTACTCGAAACACGACGCTGAAACATTGCAAAATACAAGAAGCAGCAACTACAAAGAAATGTTCGAGCGGTATTGTCAACAATGTGTTGGTGAGCGTGAGCGGTATCGGTCACACACACATGTGGTTGCTTATGGGGGGTTATGATGGGTGGGGTTGATGTAACTGCGTTGCGAGCCGCTATTGACTCGCTCGACGAGCGCTTAAAGAGTCTCGACGAAACTGTGTCTACGATGCAACCTTTGGAGGTCGCACAGCTACATAAAGAGTTGTCCGACATACGAACGACTGTGTTGGCTATAAAAAAGATAGCTGATGCAATACACTTATTTGGAGTTGCTGCCCGTTGGATAACAGGCATTGCGGCTCCAGCCATGACTTTGTGGTATTTGTGGAAAGACCATCGGTGATGTTGGCAACGACCATTGTTTTACTGGCGGTTACCGTAGCAGCCAAGTTTGAAGGGTTGCGCCTACAAACCTACTACGACCCAGTGGTGTACCTACTGTTTGTTACGGCAGCCGCGCCGAAGCATCAAAAAACGGTTTGCAAATCAAGCACACGCAAACGTCTTGTATGGATAAACTGCGCCTTGACATGGCAATGGCTTTTGGAGCCGTTCGGTCATGTCAAGGCGACCAGCTTCCTGAGTCTGTCGCAGCGGCGTTTACATCCGCTGTGTTCAATATGGGGTCGCGGGTAGCTTGTGCGTCAACCGCAGCCACCTTGCTGAAGCAAAAAAAATACGAAGCTGCGTGTAAACAACTGGCTTTGTGGAATACGGCGAAAATTGGCGGCTCAATTCGAGTGCTACGCGGACTTACTGCCCGCCGTGCTGCTGAATCAAAGCTGTGTTTGCGAGACGTTGTTAAGTAAAAACTTGGATATTGAAATGAAACAATACATCGGAACAAAACTACTCAAAGCGAAGCCAATGACACGCGGTGAATACAACGCCTATCGCGGTTGGACTTTACCTAAAAACGAAAATCCTACCGATGAAGGGTACTTGGTTGAGTATCGTGACGGGGGTGTGCCAAACGATACCCGCCACGCAGGGTACATCTCTTGGTCTCCAAAGGATGTTTTTGACAAAGCGTATCGTCCGACCGAGGCCCTGACATTTGGGATGGCAATCGAAGCGGCACAACTCGGCTTTGCTATTACACGCCCCGGTTTGGGTGTGAATGTTGTTTTCATGAGCGGTATGACATTGCCGTCATTTAACACCCAAGATACTGACCGGAAAGTAAACGACCGCACTGCAAAATTCATTGGTCAAGATACGTCTCTTAATAGCAAGCCATATTTGTCGGCATACGCCGTTGATGAAGCGAGTCATGCTACTGGAAATTGGCAACCCGGCTGGTTGCCAGCGACTGAAGACCTGTTGGCTACAGATTGGTTTTTAGACGAAACGCAGTTCGACGGAGCGCAAACAGCTTTGTAATAACCAAACCATGCACATAACCCGCTGTGACGACCCTGCGTATTTGTCCTTCGCACGGCAGTTGCTCCGGTCGCTGTCTAACGTAAAGAACGGAACCGTCACCAAATATATTGGGGATGTCACCGTAACCGTGCGCAAAGTATTCGGACACGAGTATGTTTCTATCGCAAGCGGCGGTGGTGGTTCGTATTTGTTCTTTACGACGGGCGATGGTGTAGACCAGCTCGCAGGTTACAGTGATGCTGAGCTTCTAGTAGAGGCGGGCGTGCGCCACCTCCTGTTCCCCGAAGGGTATTTCGTAAAGGTAACTGCGAACAGCGCCTCGATTATCCTCACAACAAAGCCTCAGGGTGAAGAAGAAGCCGCCGGTGTTAAAGGGTTGGCAAAAATACCATACGAACCCTCAAGAACCATACTTCAAGCCCCCAGTGCGGTTCGAGCAGGGGCACTTGGTGTCTATCCTCTCCAAGTCAGTGGTATAACCGAACCCGTCCGCTACGCAAGTGATTTTCGAGCAAATAACAGCGTGTGGAGCCAATACCCGTGTAACTTGATTGACATCCAGTACGATATTATCGGAAACGTTATTGGCCAAGGTGGGGTACATTCAATAAAAGACGCAGCCGCTGACACTGACTGGCCACGGCAAATATCACGCTGTACGAGAACAACGCCAGAAGGGGATTCGGTTGAGTTGATTGTGATTGTTACGCAAGCGCTGGAAGTGTGCGCCTATCGAACTTCGGTTTGTGATGGTGTTGCTCGATTTAACCCGCTTTACCCACAGCAGTTTCTGAATGTCCGCGACGATGGTGTTGATTACGTGGCTCGTGCGCGAATACCTTTGCCAGATAATATGGTGAAGAATAAGTTCGACGGGGAAGCTCGCGCAAGACACGCTCGTGGAGAGGAGGATTACAAAAAAGAACAAGTTGAAGTTGGTGTGCGAGTAAATTCAACATCAACCCGCTTGTGTTTTGTGTACGACGTGCGCGTTGATTCGCTAGAAGCTCATAAAAAAGACCTAGCTTACTCACATTTCGTTGAGTTTGGACTCGACATAACTGTTGGTGAAAACGAGCATGAAGTCCAAATACACATAGACAAACTCCGCACGTACACCCCAGAAGCAGACGGTTTTTACACGTATGACTGCGACTACGTGATGGCTGCACGAAACACCCTAAAAAACAAATTTGCTGCGATTGGGTGTGCTACCGATGACTTAATCCTTGTAAAAAATCCAATCATAAAGACATTTGTCGCAGTAGAGGATACAGCAAGTCTTATTGTCCAATCGAAACACAATGTTTTTTTTATTACGAACGCCACGACAGACAAAAATATAATCACCCTCCCCCACACCAACCAATCCACTGCGATAGGTCTTGCTAGTGGTTTCGCTGACATAACCGTTGGGTACGGAGACCGACTCTACTTTTTTGACGGAGATGTTAATCTCCCAAACCCGTTTGATACAACACACGCTACTTTTAGAATTGAGGCATTAGAGTTACGTTCGCTGTCGGTTGCGTACTCGGTGTCCTTAACGAAATCCGACGAGGTATTCGACGGTTCGTGTGTGTTTGTACACGGTGAGAAAGTTTTTTCGACACAAGGGTTTGATGCAGTGGCGGGGTTGATAATGAACTCGCCACGGCTAAATCGCAGCGGGTATGTAGGTGGTGTGCAGCAAACAACAGATACAGTAACCACGGCTTACCCTACTACCACCGATAATGTTGTTGAGGTTTGCCCTACAGGTGTCGCTCCAAAAAATAAAAGCGGTACTGAAGTTATCACAAGTTTTAGTTGGGATGTCTCTGTCACAACAACCGATGTGTGGTCAATAACATACGGTAGAGTTTATACCCCTGATTACTACCCTGAGGGATTCGTTGTTTTTCCGGTTGTGGAGGTCGCGCACACGAATCAGCTTACTGTTGTTCGGTCAGGTGTTTTTAACACACCATATATCTACGAAGGTTTGATTGAAGGGATGAGCGGTTCGAGGTACTTAGGTGAGTGGCTAGACCCGACAACTATTTTTATAACAAACCCAAACGGAGATTGGGCATACCGTGGTTTTTATAAAACCAATCAAACCCCGTCTGAAAAAACAACGAGTATTGGTGATGTGTGTGTGTTTGACCAGATTGTGTTTTACGACAAAAACGGCGTTGCAAAGGTGACAACACACAAAGCTGCTTTTGAGAAAGCGAGCGGTAAAGTTTTCACAAATGCTTTTAGCGCAGAGGCTCTTGCAAAAACGTATGATGCTAACTATTACGACAAGTGCTTCGGGACAACACGCACTGATTTAAGCTCTTTTGGACAGCTTCTAGCGGTAATAAAGCATGCTAAAGAAGAGATGGCTACTTCAAAGAAAAAAGATTCAAAAGGGGTTGTTCGTATGCCAATCCTCAGTGCCCACGCCAGTTTTCTGTGAAGGAATTTCGATGCCCCACAAGACTTCGTAAAATTAGAATATGAGTACACTGAAAGAATACAAGAGTTTTAAGGGGTTGAATAACATCGCCGACCCAATCCGACTCGACTTGCGTTGGTTGACGAAAGCGGTAAACGCCCACGCAACGTCCACGGGGGGTATTGAACGCCGGATGGGGTACGAGTGTTTATCTCGGACACCTGCCATCACCGCGTTTAGTCGCTCGGACAGCAAGTTCACATACCTACAGCGCGAGAGTTCGATAACTGACCTCGCTGGGGTCGAATTGGTAAAAACTACCTCGAACAAACCAATGTGGTGGGGTGAGGTCAACAACGAGGTGTATTACTCGAACGGCGCTGACGCAGGAAAGTTCGTTGGTTACGACCACACAGTGTGGCGCTTGCCGACACCAAAAGAACCGGTAGTCACCATAAACTCAGGTGGAAGCGGTGTGTCACCGGGTGCATACCAAGTTCGCTCTACAGTAGTCGCCCGTGACGGTAGAGAGAGTGGTTGGAGCGAGGCTGCTATTATTGAATGCCCTGTGGGGGCGACTTCGTTCTCAATCACACCTTCGTTTTTTGATGGGTATACGAGCCGAATCTACATTACAGCCCCCGGTGGTACATCACCGCAATACGCAGGAACTCTGTATGCCCCCGGAACAGTGTCTTGGTCTGGTGACCCAGACCAACTTGGGTTTGATGCGACTACGAACTTCCTCGACCCACTACAACCCAACGTGGATGTCTTTGCGTTCTTCAAAGCCTCGTGTTATGCCGCTGAGTTCATGCAGCAATCTGACGTAAGCGTCATTTGGGTTAGCGAACCTCTCGGATACCACCTATTCAACCTCAATTCAGGGTTCATGCTCTTTCCCGGTCGCGTGCTGATGTTGGTTGCGACCGAAGAGGCACTTATCATCGGCACAGACCGTGCTGTATTTGCTTTTGACGGCAAAACGTTAGCGCGAATTGCTTTGTACGGGGTTATTGCTGGGCAGAACTGTGTGCGTGACACCCAAGTGAAGACCAACCGCGTTTTGTTTATGTCGACACGCGGGGTGTGTGAAGCGCTACCTTTCAACAACCTGACTGAAGACCGCGTGGCTATTCCTCGTGCTGCGCGGGCGGGCGGTGTTTTTATGCAGCAAGACGGGCATTGTCGTTTTATCACCACGCTACACGATGTTGGTGGTGTGTACAATCCAGCTACCAGCCAACCGTCTTCGGGGCAATTCACACTCAACGGGGTTACGTTCGATGTCCCTGCGCAGGGGTTGTCAATCGACGACATCGACGCTTTGTTGGGTGCGAGAGTCGGTAAGCTCATTGGTCTGCTAGAGAATACCGTGCTTTTCACACAGTAGACCAAACTTTTTTTAAGGAAACAAAAAATGGCTTACACATACACAGCTCTTGCGACAGAGCCCGACAACACTTTGTCTCCCGGTGCGTCTATTCCAGTTGGCACAGTGCTCCGCTACAACAACATTCTGTTGCAAGCAACGATGGATTTGTCCAACATGGGTGGTATCTCTGTCACCGAATCTGGCATCAAAGGCTTTTTGGGCAGTGGCTGGCTGATTTACGTCAACCCTTCCGATGTCGGTTCGATTGGTAACTCTTCCACCGTCTACACCTTGTACGTCCAGTCTGGTGCGGCTGACGTAACGCTGACTGATAAAACCAAGTCGTTTGCCCTCGGTGTCATGACGAAAATCAACGCGATTATCACGAAAGTGAACTCGTTGACAGGTCGCGTCGCTGCTGTTGAAACTCTCGCAGCATCCAAAGCTGCGATTGATGATACTGCGCTGGCATCAACATCGACGACATTGTCTGCATCGAAAATTGTTGCGCTCAATGCGACTGTTTTGAGCGACGCAAATTCATTCGCCACCAATGCAGCCAATGAAGCGAAGGCGGCTGCAATTTCACAACTGGCTGGTGTTGACGGCACGCAGTTGCAAGCGTTGAATGAGTTACAGGCTGCGTTGCAAGCCAACTCAGACGCAGACGGGGTAATTGCGACTGATTTGCTGAACAAGGTTGATTACAGCAAATCGCAGACTTTGACCGACGCGCAAGCAGCGCAGGCTCGTGCGAACATCAAGTTTGACAGCGCTGTTGCTGCCGCAATGCTGGTTACCGTGGGTGACGTGAGCTTGTTCGACCCTGACGCAATCTTGGCAACCGCGCTGTCTCTGAACTAATTAAACCTCTATGACAACACTTGTTGAAAAACTCGAACGGTTGTTTACTGAGTACGTTCGCCGAACTTCACCGAGTTACGGCGTTGCTGTCATGGACTTCGGCCCCTATCCGGGGTCGACTCAGGCTACTGTAGAGGTTTTCACAGGTGTCATGCGGACAGGTTCGTTCCGCGAAGGTTGTGTTTCAGCCACCATCAACCCAACACTCACGAGCGAGGTTGATGGTAGCCCCGGACACACTGAAAGCGACCACATAGTACACGCTCCTTTTATCTCTCTTATGTGTAAGACTCCTCGACAAGATGGGTCTTTTACAGCAATCGCGTCCGCACAGTATGCTATGTGCGGACGATACTCTTTTATCTATCGGGTGGCAATATGAACATGAATCAACCTATGATGCACGCGATGCTGGGTACGCTCGGTTTCGTAGGGGCAATGCAACGTGGCTGCATTGACATCTACTCAGGCGCTATGCCTATTACGGCGGACGCAGCCCCAACAGGTACTTTGTTGGGTCGAATCACAAGTAACGGTGGTGCATTCATGCCAGAGGTGGCTGGGTCAACTGTGTTGACGTTTAGCGGGGCATCGGGAATAATCAATTTGTTGCGGGTAGCTGGTTTCGACATTCTAGGCACACAAGCTCCGGTTACTATGCAAGTTGGCGATACGTTGAGTCAGTTTGCGAAACAAGTAGCTGACGCTATCAACATCGCTGGTTTCTACCGCGCGACAGCTACTAGCAACACAGTGATGGTCACTTGTTTGCCTGACACAGGTTCGCGCAACAACGGTGGTACTGTTGAAGTGTCTGCCGTAGCAGGGGACTTGGCTGTGACACTCTCGTCACAAACGATTGCAGGTGGTGTCGACGGGTCTGGTGGCTTGGGTTGGTCTGCCCCAAGCGGAGGTAAAGTGACTAAAAAAGGGGTGTGGTCTTTCACAGGTATTGCGAACGGAACGGCTGGCTGGTTCCGCATGAAGTCGTCGGAAGCCGATACCAATCAAGCCAACGCACCTTATCCTCGCTGTGATGGAAGTATTGGGGTGGGTTCGGGCGAAATGTCGCTGACGAATTTGTCCATCGTTGTTGGCGCACCAACAACTGTTGATAGCTTTGAAATCTCTTTCCTATAATGCCTTACGACCAACTCCCAGCGGAACCACCTATTGTTGATATTGCAGCAGAGGTCTTTGTTCCGCAAACATACGTCCCAGACATCCCGATTTTTGACCGCGTCAAACAAACAGGTACTGTTGTTGATTGGGACACAATTGACTTAGGTTA
>JACCDZ012078779.1_pt1 | contig 12432 bp, 14 predicted proteins | sample 7449551 | NCBI WGS metagenome assembly JACCDZ01 (sample SAMN15323452, study PRJNA562643) | freshwater metagenome | isolation source: river surface water | place: USA:Blue River Watershed | collected 2017-08-18
CAGGGCTGTCCCGAACATCCTCCATACAGGGTAGGCAGAGCCGGCAAAAGAACGAGGTCGGGCTTCTTGAGCCGAAGACATCGTCCGGAAGAACTACTCCCAGCGCATGGCCGCGGCTTGCCCTTAACATGGACCGCATGAGCCACTCCCTGTCCTTTCCCGGTTTTTCCAGCCCGGCCGCCGGGCCGGAGGCGCCACTCGACATGCTGGCGGCCTGCCACACCCGTGTTGAAAAGCAGTGCCAGACGCTCACCCGCCTGCAGCCACACCTGATGGCACACGGCAGCGATGCCGCGGCGCGGGAAGCCGCCAGTGCCGTGATGCGCTATTTCGACACCGCCGCCAGGCACCACCACGAAGACGAGGAGTGCGACCTGTTTCCTGCCCTGCTGCAAGCCATGGCCGGCAGCGATGCGGTGTGCATCCGGGAACTGATACAGGGCCTGATGGCCGAGCACCGACAGCTGGAAGGCCGCTGGTCAGCGCTGCGGGAAAAACTCGAAGCCATCGCCGATGGCGAGGCCGTGGTGCCGGGCGCGGATGAAGTGGCCGACTTCGTGGCCGGCTACCGCGCCCACATCCACAAGGAAGACACCGAGCTGCTGCCGATGGCCGCACGCCTGCTGGGTGATGCAGCCTTGAAGGAGATCGGACAGGCCATGCGCACGCGGCGCGGTTTCTGATTCAGATCACGCCACGTTCGGTGGCGTAGACCGCCGCATGCACGCGGTTGGTCAGCCCGAGCTTGCGCAGGATATGCTGCACATGAATCTTGACCGTGGTCTCGGCGATCTCGAGCGCGCGGGCGATGTGCTTGTTGCTGTCGCCCTTGGCGATCAGGGCCAGAATTTCACGCTCGCGCGGCGAGAGCTGGTGGATCGGGTCGTCGGCGCCCAGCACTACCGCCGGGGCCGCCATGCGCTGCACAGGTTCTTCGCCACTGGCCGCTGGTGCATCGGGGACAGGTGAGCGCCGCAGCAGGCCCACCAGTTTGCCCATCATCTCGGGGCTCACCACCGAGTCGCCCTCCCAGACCTTGCAGATCGACTCGCACAGGTCCTCGGTGTGGATGGTCTTGAGCAGGTAGCCGTCGGCACCTGCACGCAGGCCGGCCGCCATGTCGTCCACGCTTTCACTCACCGTGAGCATGAGGATGCGCAGCCCCGGCACCGCCTGCTTGAGGTCGGCGATCGCGTCTACGCCCTGCACGCCCGGCAGGTGGTTGTCCAGCAACACCAGATCCGGCTGCAGGCGCCTGGCCGCACTCAGCGCCTGGTTGGCATCGCCCGCCTCGCCCACCACCTGCAGACGGGCATCCTGCCCGAGCAAGGCGATCAGACCCCGGCGAAACAGGTTGTGGTCGTCCACGACCAGCAGGCGGATGGGAGAATGGGTTGTGCTCATGCGTTCAGTTCTATGCGGACCTCGGTGCCCTGCCCTTGCAGGGAATGGAGTTCGATGTGGGCCCCGATGCGCTCGGCCCGTTCGCGCATGATCTGCAGGCCCACATGGGTTTCGTCCTGCGCCGGACTGTCCGGATCGAAACCCCTGCCATTGTCACGCACCAGAAACACCCACCGGGGTCCGCGGTGCACCTCGACCTGCACCTGCGATGCCTGCGCATGCTTGCGCACATTGGACAGGGCTTCCTGCACCACATGCAGCACCTGCAGCTGCACATCGGACGGCAGCGCCACACCATGGCCATGCATCTCCAGCCGCGCGGGTATGCCACTTTGGTGCTCGAACTTGCGCAGCGTGGTGCGCAGGGCCTGTTCGATGTCGTCGCTGTCGGTGCGCGTCCTGAAGTGCACCAGCAGCTCGCGCACATCGTTGGTGCTCTCGCGCACACCCATGTCGATTTCATCGAGCGTCTGGCGGACCTGCGACTCGTCCTTTTTGTCCATGGCAGTGCGCAGCAGGCTCACCTGAATCTTGAGGAAGGAAAGCGACTGCGCGATCGAGTCATGCAGTTCGCGCGCCAGCAGGGTGCGCTCCTGACTCACCGCCGCCTCGCGCACCAGTGCCTCGGTGCGCAGGTTCTCGATGGCGTTGGCCAGATGCCCGGTCAGGGCGTCATAGAGATCGCGGTCTTCGGTGGACAACGTCGCCTCGTGCCGGTAGAACAGGTCCACCTCGCCCAGCACGCGCTGCTGCAGCCTGATTGGCACGCTCACCAGCGAGTCGTAACCGACCCGTGCGCAGTTGCCCAGCCGGTGGTCGTTTTCCGAAATGATCGGGATCACCCGGGTGCGCGCCGAAGCCTGCGGCTGTCCGCAGGCACACAGGCCCGACTCCAGACACCGCTCTTCCTGCACCAGCTCCTCGGGCAGGCAGTCGCTGGCCAGCATCAGGTAACGCTGACTGCCTTCGTCGGACCAGCGCACGGCCACGGCATCGGCACCGCTGATGCGGCGTATCTTCTGCGCAAAGCCCTGCGCCAGCTCGTCGAGCGTGTGCGCACTGACCAGAAAATTGCTCACCTCGTACAAAGCGGCCAGACGGATGCGCTTGGATTCAAGGTCGAGCGTCTTTTCGGCCACCTTGCGCTCCAGCCCTTCGTACAGGCTCTGCAAAGTGGCCGCCATGTGGTTGAAGCCGGCCGCCAGTTCACCAAACTCGTCGGCAGACTCGGCCGTCACACGGGCCGAGAAATCGCCAGCCTCCACCTGCTGCATGCCAAGACGCATGCGCTGCAGCGGCTGGATCACGAACAGGTATCCCACGTAAAGCATCAGGATGGCTGCGACCACCGCCAGCGCCATCATCATGAGTTGAAACAGGTTGAGCACCGCAGTCAGGCGAGCCAGCGTGCCTTCAATGGCCCGCACCAGGCCATCCACCCGGGACACAAAGGTGTCGACCCGCAGGATCAGTTCCTGCATGTTCACGGCCTGCCCGCCCTGCCAGATGGGACGCAGCTCCATCCACGAGGCATCCAGCTCGGCAAAACGGCTTTGCGTCGACTCATCCCAGGGCACAAACAGCGGACGGGCAGGATCGCCCTCGCGCAGCAACCGGATGGTGTGGTCGAATTCACTCACCATCCGGCTGACATCTTCTGCCGCACGGTCACTGCCCTTGGCACTGACCAGCCTCCAGGCCTGCATGCGCAGACGCCCAGCCTCGTTGACAGCGGCTGCGCCGCCATCGAGCTGGCGGGTGATCCACATGGTCAGGCCGATGGACAACAGGGCCAGCACCAGCAGGCCCAGCCCGATGCTGAAAAACTTGGTGGACAGACGCTGACTGGTTTTCATCGCTGGGCATACTAACGGCTCCTTCCCGTGTTCGAGATCCGACGGCATAGTTCTGAAGGAGGATGCCCGATGCACCTTTGCAGGATGTCCGCACAGCTCAAGGCATACGATAGTCCACACCCATGAATGTCTCGTCTCCCGATTCAGCCCAGTGGGCCGCCACCCTGATCCACAGCCGTCGTACCACCCTGCCCAAACGCCTGTGTGGTCCCGGCCCCGACGAAACGCAAAAGCGTCTCATCCTTGAGGCCGCTGCCGCCGCCCCCGATCATGACCAGATCCTGCCCTGGCGCTTTGTGGAGGTGCCCGTTGCGGCGCGCGGGCAGCTCGGTCAGGCCTTCGCCGAGGCCCTGCGCGAGCGCGACCCCATGGCCACCCGGGACGAATGTGCACAAGCCCGTGAAAAGGCCATGCGCTCGCCCTGGCTGCTGCTGGCGGTGGTGCGCACAGGTGGCAAGCCCGAGGACATCCCGCCCAACGAACGCCTGCTGTCGGCCGGTGCCGCTGTTCAGAACATGCTGCTGATGGCCACGGCCCTGGGACTGGGCTCCAGCCTGACCAGTGGCAAGGCCATGTCGTCCACCGCCCTGCGTGCCCTGTTCAGGGTGGGCAATCAGGAACAGGCACTGTGTTTTGTGAACATCGGCCACATCCGCGACGCCCGCAAGGAGCGGCCGCGCCCGACGATGGCGCAGTACTTCTCCCGGCTGGACGCGGCCTGAGGCTCACTGCCGGAAGGCGGCCGCCACAAAGTCGATCAGCGCCTTGACGCGCACCGAGGTGCGGTGGCGTTCGGCATACACCGCATAAATGTCGGCATCGGGACTGCTGTACGCCGCCAGCACCTGCACCAGCTGGCCCGACTGCAGGTATTTCTGCACATCCCACTCGGCCCGCAGCAGGATGCCGTGGCCGTCCAGTGCCCAGCTGACCGCGATGCCGCCATCGTTGGTGGTCAGGTTGCCACGCACCTTAACGCTTTGCGTGACCTCGCTGCGGTTCTTGCCTTTGCCCTGCTGGCTGGCAAAGCGCCACAGACCGTAGGCCTCGTCACCCTGGCGGATGCCAATGCAGTTGTGCCGCGCCAGATCGTCGGGTGTGGCAGGCTCGCCGTGCTTTTGCAGGTAAGCCGGTGACGCCACCACCAGCCGGCGGTTGGGCGCGATGAAACGCGCAATCGAGCGCGAGTCGGGCGGGTTACCAAAGCGAAAGCACACGTCGTACGCATCGTCGGTGCTGGCGGGCGGATTGACCGACAGCTGCAGCTGTACATCCACCTGCGGGTACTGCCGGCAAAAGGCCGAAATGAGTGGTGCGATGTGGCTGCGGCCGAAGCCCAGTGTGGCATTCACACGCAGCAGGCCCTGCGGTGCCACGGTGGAGCCCCACAGCCGGTCCTCCAGATCGTCGATGTCGCCCTGGATCTTGCGCGCGTAATCCAGATACACCTCGCCCTCGGGCGTGAGGCTCATGCGCCGCGTGGTGCGGTTGATCAGGGCAATGCCCAGTCGCGCCTCCATCTGCGCCAGATGCCGGCTGACGGCTGCTGCCGAAATGCCCTGCTCGCGCGCCGCCGCGCTCAGCGAGCCGGCGTTGGCCAGCGCCACAAAAAACCCCAGGTCAGAAGGCTGGATCAGTTTGGCCATGATTTTTGCCATCAGGTTAACAATGCATTGAATATATCGCCGTTTTTTTAACCTCTGGAAATTTACAGTTCTCCCCATGCCGCCGTCGCTTGGCGGCACACACCACCACCGAGGAGACCGACATGCACAAGTCCATCCAGCGCAGCGCCCTGATCGCCCTGCTGTGCTGCAGCCTGGCCCATGCCCAGAGCTGGCCGACCAAAACCGTCACCATCGTCGTGCCTTTCCCGGCCGGCGGCACCACCGATGTGCTGGCCCGTGCCGTGGCCAACAAGCTGTCCGGCGCGATTGGCCAGCCGGTGATCGTGGACAACAAACCGGGCGCCGGCGCCACGCTGGGTGCCGAACTGGTGGCCAAAGCCCCGGCCGACGGCCACACCCTGCTGATGGGGGCGGTGCACCATACCGTGGCCACCAGCGTCTACAAAAACCTGCGCTACAGCTTTGAAAAAGACTTTGCGCCCATCACCACCGTGGCCCTTGTGCCCAATGTGCTGACGGTCAACGCCAGGTCGCCCTACAACAGCGTCAAAGACCTCGTGGCTGCGGCCAAAGCCAACCCCGACAGGTTCGCCTACGGCTCCAACGGCAACGGCACCGCCCAGCACATGATCGGCACCCAGTTCCAGATCGAGACGGGCACCCAGCTGCTGCATGTGCCCTACAAGGGCAGTGCCCCGCTGACCACCGACCTGCTCGGCGCTCAGGTGGACCTGTCGTTCGATACCGTCACGCCAGTGCTGCCCTTCATCCGCGACGGCAAGCTCAAGGCCCTGGCCGTGACCACCGCCAAACGCTCCAGTGCCCTGCCCAACGTGCCCACACTGCAGGAGGCCGGTGTACCCCACCTGGCCATTGGCACCTGGTTTGGCCTGCTGGCACCCGCAGCCGCTCCCAAAGCCGTGGTCACGCGCCTGAACACCGAGCTGGTCAGGATCATCCAGTCCGCCGAATTCAGAAAGCAGATGGCCGACATCGGAGCGGAACCCGTCGGCAACCGGCCGGAAGACATGGCCCGCCAGATCCGCGAAGAAACCGGCAAATTTGCCCACCTGGTGAAGGTCGGCAAGGTCACGCCCGACTGATACCCACACCCATAAGGAAGCCCCCATGAACAACCCCACCGCCGTTGCCGAGCTGACGGACCTGATGGCGAAATTCACCGCCTACATCGGCAAGCGCCTGCCCACCGACGTGAACGCCAAACTGGGCGAGCTGCGCGAACAGGAAGTCAACTTTCTGGCTAAAGAGGTTTATGAGTCGATGCGCCAGAACCAGGAAGCGGCTGACAAACTCGACCGCCCCAGCTGCCAGGACACCGGCGTGATCCAGTATTTCCTGACCGCCGGCGCGCAGTTCCCGCTGCTGGGTGAACTCGAAGGCATTCTGGAAGGCGCCACCGAAGGCGCCACCCGACACGGCCCACTGCGGCACAACGCTGTCGAAACTTTTGTCGAGAAAAACACCGGCACCAACACCGGCTCCAAAATCCCGTGGCTGGACTGGGAAATCGTGCCCGGCGACGACAGCGTGACCATTGATGTGTACATGGCCGGCGGTGGCTGCACCCTGCCCGGCGCCGCCAAGGTGCTGATGCCCGGCCAGGGCTACGAGGGCGTGGCCGAGTTCGTGTTCGACGTGATCACCTCGCGCGGCGTGAACGCCTGCCCACCGCTGCTGGTAGGTGTGGGCGTGTCCACCTCGGCCGAAACTGCGGCCCGCCTGTCCAAAAAAGCCATCCTGCGCCCGGTGGGCTCGCGCCACAGCAACGACAACGCAGCCCTGATGGAAGAGCTGCTGACCGAGGGCCTCAACGAACTCGGCCTCGGCCCGCAAGGTCTGACCGGCAACAACAGCGTGATGGGCGTGAACATCGAATCGTCGGCCCGCCACCCCTCCACTATCGGCGTAGCGGTGTCCACCGGCTGCTGGGCACACCGCCGCGGCCGCATCAGGATCAGCGCCGACCTGTCTTACGAAGTGATCTCGCACAAAGGATTCAAGCTGTGAAAAAAACGCTCACCACCCCCATGCGTGACGAAGACCTGGAATCACTCAACGCCGGTGACGTGGTCTACCTGACCGGCACCCTGGTCACCTGCCGCGACGTGGCGCACCGCCGCCTGATCGAACTGGGCCGAGAACTGCCCGTGGACCTGCAGGGCGGCGCCATCTTCCACGCCGGCCCCATCGTGCGCCAGAAAGAAGACGGCGAGTACGAAATGGTGTCCATTGGCCCGACCACCAGCATGCGCATGGAGAAATTCGAAAAGGACTTCATCCGCAAGACCGGCGTCAAACTGATCGTCGGCAAAGGCGGCATGGGCGCCGAAACGCAGGAAGGCTGCGTGGAAAACAAGGCCGTGCATGCCATCTTCCCGGGCGGCTGCGCCGTGCTGGCCGCCACCAAGGTCGAAAAGATCGAAGGCGCCGAGTGGAAAGACCTGGGCATGCCCGAAACCCTGTGGATCAATCGCGTCAGGGATTTCGGTCCGCTGATCATCTCGATCGACACCAAAGGTCGCAACCTGATCGAAGAGAACAAGAAGGTATTCAACGAAAAGAAGAAGCCCATTCTGGAGCGCATCAACGCACAGGTTCGCTTCATCAAGTGATGATTGAAATTTGTTACAACAAACCCGACATAAATTCCCAAAATAATCCAAAGAATTCGCCATTTCTATAAAATATGGCACATGTCTTCGACCAACCGTTCACCACTGGCCAATGCTTATTTACGTTTCCTGCAGCTGGCTCGCGCTGTAGAGGCGCTGCCCGACGGCAGTCTTATGGATGCCAATGAGTCGGCGTTGCTGGAGGCGGTTGTCCTGCGCTGGCACGAAGACCGCCCCATGACCGTGCGCGAGGCCATCAACCTCGCCTCTCTGGGGTCACCTGCCACTTTGCACAAACGGATCACCCGCTTGCGCCACAAGGAAATGTTGACGACTTTCAGCGAGCCGGGCGACCGACGCGCCAAGTTCCTCATCCCCACGCAGCAAGCGCTTGACTACTTCCACCACCTGGGTCAATCCATGCAGCAGGTGCAGGCCCTGAGCGGGACCTGACCCCTCACGACTCAAACAAGGGCCGAGGACTGCGGGCTGGCAATGCGCCTGATCAATCCACGGCTTGGGGCAAAAACAAGGCCTGCAGATCGCTGAGGAAATCCAACCCTCTGGCCGTCGGCCAGACGCGGGTCCAATCCCTTTCGATCAGTCCCTGTTCTTCCGCCTGCCTGAGCCCCTTCTGGATGCTGGTCATGGCCAGCCCGGTGCGCTCCATGTAGTCGCTCAAGGCAAAGCCGTCCTTGAGCCGCAAGGCGTTCAGCATGAACTCGAAAGGCAGGTCATCGCGCGACACTTCGTCGCTTTGTGTGACCGGCTCGCCCTGCATGGCCTGCTTCATGTACAGCCGCGGTTCCCGGTAACGCACCTGCCGCACGATGCGGTGCGCAAAGCTGAGCTTGCTGTGCGCCCCGGCACCAATGCCCAGGTAGTCACCAAACTGCCAGTAGTTCAGGTTGTGGGCGCAGGCGTGACCGGGCTTGGCATAGGCCGAGACCTCGTAACGCCCCAGACCGGCAACTGCCGTTCGCTCGGTGATGCGGTCCATCATGGCGTAGGCCTCGTCGTCCTCGGGCAGGGCTGGCGGGTGTTTGGCGAACAGCGTGTTGGGCTCGATGGTGAGGTGGTAAATGGACAGGTGCGGGGGTGCGAACGACAAGGCGGTGTCCACGTCTTGCGTCAGTTGCGCCAGCGTCTGGCCGGGCAAGGCGTACATCAGGTCGAGGTTGAAGGTGTCGAACACCTGCGCCGCCTCGCTCACGGCGGCCAGCGCCTGCGCACGGTCGTGCACACGGCCCAGCGCTTTGAGGTGCCCGTCGTTGAAGCTCTGCACCCCGATCGACAGGCGCGTGATGCCCGCCTGTCGGAAGGCGCGGAAGCGGTCTTTTTCAAAAGTGCCGGGGTTGGCCTCGAGCGTGATCTCGCAGTCGGCAGACAGGCGCAGGCGCGCACGCAGGCCGCTCACCAGCCGGTCAATGGCTTCGGGCGAGAACAGGCTGGGCGTGCCGCCGCCAAAGAAAATGGTGTGGACCGTGCGGCCCCAGACCAGCGGCAGGCTGGCCTCGAGGTCGGCAAACAAGGCGTCGATGTAGGCATCCTGCACGCTGCGTGCGTCCTCGGGTCCACGCCATTCGTGCGAATTGAAGTCGCAATAAGGGCATTTCTTGATGCACCAGGGCAGGTGCACATACAGTGACAGCGGTGGCAGGCCCTGCAGTTGCAACAGGCCCGGACGCATCGCATGGACCGGATCGAGCGGGTGACTCATGCCTTCAGGCCCCAAGCCATCGCTCGCGCATCAGCGCCAGCATCTGCTGCGTCGCACGGCCACGGTGGCTGTGGGCGTTTTTCACCTCGACCGGCAGCTCGGCAAAGGTCTTGCCGAATTCGGGGATGAACATCACCGGGTCAAAACCAAAACCGTTGGTGCCGCGGCGCACGGTGGCGATTTCGCCTGTGACGCGGCCGACTGCGATCAGGGGCTCAGGATCGTCGGCCGAGCGCACAGCCACCAGCGTGCTGACCATGGCCGCGCGGCGATTCGTGATGCCCTGCATCTGCTCCAGCAGCGCCGTGACATTGTTGTCGTCGCTTTTGTCGTAGCCAAAACGCGTCGCGTAATACGCCGTGTCCACACCGGGCTGGCCACCAAACGCGTCCACACACAGACCAGCGTCGTCGGCCAGCGCGGGCAGGCCCGAGAGCTTGGCGGCGTGGCGCGCCTTGGTCAGGGCGTTTTCCACAAAGGTGCGGTAAGGTTCTTCGGCCTCAGGAATGTTCAGGTCGGCCTGCCGCACCAGCTCCATGCCCAGCGGCGCGAGCATGGCCTGCAGCTCGGCCAGCTTGCCTTTGTTGTTGGAGGCCAGAACGATCTTCATGCCACACGTCATGGTCTTACTGACCCAGTGCCTGCTTTTGCATTTGCACCAGCTCACCAATACCCTTTTCGGCCAGCTGCAGCATGCGGTCCATCTCCTTGCGGGTGAAAGCCACACCTTCGGCTGTGCCTTGCACTTCCACAAAATTGCCGGCGCCGGTCATCACCACGTTCATGTCGGTGTCGCAGGCCGAGTCTTCGGGGTAGTCCAGGTCCAGCAGCGCGGCGCCGTCCTTGAGGCCCACCGAAATCGCGGCCACATGGTCGAGGATGGGCGACTCCTTGAGCTTGCCGGTGGCGATCAGCCAGTTCACCGCATCTTGCGCCGCGACAAAGGCGCCGGTGATGCTGGCGGTGCGGGTGCCGCCGTCGGCCTGCAGCACGTCGCAATCCAGATGGATGGTGCGCTCGCCCAGTTTCTTCAGATCGAACACAGCACGCATGGAGCGGCCAATCAGGCGCTGAATCTCCTGGGTGCGACCGCTTTGCTTGCCGCGCGCGGCCTCGCGGTCACCACGGGTGTGGGTGGCGCACCGCAGCATGCAGTATTCGGCCGTGACCCATCCTACGCCGCTGCCCTTTTTGTGGCCGGGCACTTTTTCCTCGACCGAGGCGGTGCACAGCACACGGGTGTTGCCAAACTCGATCAACACCGAGCCCTCGGCATGGATGGTGTAGCCGCGGGTGATGCGGACATGGCGCAAGGCATCTGCAGCGCGGCCGCTGCGTTGGTAGGCGGTGGTGTTCATGGTCGGGTAGGTGCTGGACGGTTGCAGGCCATGTCTGTCTGGTGGGCAGACACAGGGCTGTCAAGGGAGTTTGAGATAATTGGGCGTTTCAGGCCTTTGCGCGCCTGGCGGTCCGTCCCGGACTGCCACTGCGTTGCCCTCACACAGAGGGCTCAGGCCCCAAGGGAACAAGTCCATGCCAGTTTACAGTATGACCGGGTACGCCAGCGTGCAGCACAGCCTGACGCCGGCCGACACCGAGAGCGGCCTCCCCACGGCCCGCCTCGGCCTCGAAATCCGCTCGGTCAACAGCCGATTCCTCGACCTGTCGTTTCGCCTGCCCGAAGAGCTGCGCCAGCTCGAACCGGGCTTGCGCGAACTGATCACCAAACAGATCCGCCGCGGCAAGGTCGAAGTCCGTGCCAGCCTGGACGCAGGCGAGGCCAGCGGCGCCAACGCCCCCTCGCCCCAGACGCTGCAACGCATTGCCGCCCTGCAGGACAAAGTGCAGGACTGGCTGCCGGGTGCACGCGCCCTGAGCGTGGCCGATGTGCTGCGTCTGGCCGCCGGCAGCACCAGTGCCCCGGCGGTCGAAGACGCCGCCTGGCTGCAACTGGGCCAGCAGGCCATCGACGCCCTGCGTGCCGCCCGCGAGCGCGAAGGCCAGCGCCTGACCGCCATGCTGCAGGGCCACATCGCCCAGTTGCAGCAACTTGCCGCGCAGGCAGAACCTCTGGTGCCGCAACTGGTCGAGCAGCAACGCCAACGCTTTCTGGAGCGCTGGAAAGATGCCATGGCCCTCGCCGATGGCCAGGCCCTGCCCGAAGCCGCGCAGGACCGCGCCCTGTCGGAGGCCACCGCCTTTGCCATCCGCATCGACGTGGCCGAAGAAGTCACCCGCCTGCGCTCGCACCTGCAGGAACTCGACCACCTGCTGACCAAGGGCGGCGACATCGGCAAACGCCTGGATTTCCTGATCCAGGAACTGCACCGCGAAGCCAACACCCTGGGCTCCAAGTCTGCCGTGCTGGAAATGACCCGCATCTCGGTGGACATGAAAGTGCTGATCGAGCAGATGCGCGAGCAAGTGCAAAACATCGAATAACCGGCCAGAACGCACACCATGGAATACCCCGGAAATCTTTTTGTTGTGGCGGCCCCCAGCGGTGCCGGCAAATCCAGTCTGGTCAAGGCCCTCATGGAGCTGGACAACCAGGTCCAGCCATCGGTCTCGCACACCACCCGTGCGCCGCGCGGTCAGGAAAAACACGGCCGCGAATACTTCTTCGTGTCGGCCCAGGAGTTCGACAGCATGGTGCTGGCCGACGCCTTCGTCGAATGGGCCCATGTGCATGGCCAGCGCTACGGCACCTCCAAGAAGATGATCGAGGACCGCATGGCCCAGGGCGCCGACGTGGTGCTGGAAATCGACTACCAGGGCGCCATCCAGATCAAGCGCATGTACGCCAACGCGGTGCTGATTTTCATCCTGCCCCCCAGCTGGGAAGAGCTGCGTTCGCGCCTGGAGCGCCGCGGCGAAGATGCGCCCGACATCATCGAGCTGCGCCTGAAGAACGCCGCCGAAGAACTGGCACAGGCCCAGGAATTCGACTTCGTTATAATCAACGAGATATTTGAACGGGCTTTGTTCGACCTCAAAGCCATTGTTCATGCCCAGCGCCTGCGCTACATCGCCCAGCGACGCGCCCGGGCCAACACCTTCGAGGCATTGCACATTGCCTGACCACCCAAAGGAAACACACCATGGCCCGCATCACCGTTGAAGATTGCCTGCAGCAGATCCCCAACCGCTTCCAGCTCGTGCTGGCCGCCACCTACCGCGCCCGCATGCTC
>JACCDZ010165513.1_pt1 | contig 12429 bp, 27 predicted proteins | sample 7449551 | NCBI WGS metagenome assembly JACCDZ01 (sample SAMN15323452, study PRJNA562643) | freshwater metagenome | isolation source: river surface water | place: USA:Blue River Watershed | collected 2017-08-18
CCTTGACACGGAGGACCACCCGAAACTAGTGTGAGTTCTCCTTTTTTCAAACCTATTGTATTTAATATATCTACCCCTTTAATATTTGTGATGTCTCCGCAAATGAAAGGAACATCAGGAAAATTTAGATTGTGAGTATCTTCACAATCTTTAACAAAATCCAAACCAAGACAAATTTTATATCCTGCCATATGTAGCCCAAGTGACATTCCACCTGCACCGCAAAATAGGTCAACTACATTGTATTCTTTTTTTAAATCGCTATTGCCATTCTTTTTGTTCATTTGACTTGAGTGGTGTTTTTATTAGTTATAGTAATATTGTGAGATTTTTTCTGACTTGGATGCTATATGGGATTAGTGGAATTTTCTTGATTAATCTTGATTGTTTATTTTGCCTTTAACTGTGGATTTTGATACTCTGTTTTTATACTCATCAAATGTTATTTCTTCTTCAAACCAACTGAATTGAAAATTTCGTCTATCCCATCCGTCAGGGTCTAATACCTTTGGGTTTGGGAGAAATTCTTGCCAATCTTGAGATGTTTTCTTTTGGGGATTGTTCATTTTGTCTCCGTAAGGTTTGATTGCATTAATTCGGTATTTTCATAAATATTCCCAATCACTTGACATTGGTAATAAAGTCCTTGAAGCTTACTTAAACTAGCCCATAAAGATTCGTCTGATTGAAGTAAAACATACTCACATACTCTAAAATAGACTTTACAAATATAATTGTTACCTGATTCATCCGATATAGTGAGTATATCACCTTCGTAGATTTCCTTGCCATTGGAATCCAAAAGACCTGTGAATTGCATAAGGATTTCATCGTGACAAGCTATAGCATCATTTAAATACACAGATGCTATTGAGTAACCATCTCTTCCATCGGAGACTGCTGGTTCTAAGTCCATTTTCTTTCTAAAGGGATCCCATTCTCTAAATTTTAGTTCTCTATTCATATTTATTCTGGTACTCCGTTTGATCTGGATTCCAATATACTCATATAGTCATTGAGTTCTTTGATATAGTTTTTGAGTTGCAAGTAATCTTGATAAGGAATACTTTCTTTTGTATCCGTAGGATATTTGGAAGAATATTCTATTTGATTATTAATCTGTTCTGATTGTTTTGTAATATCAGCACAAATCTTTTGAATAGTGAGCAGATGCACTGGTGTGATATATTCACGGAGTTCTTCGCCTAATTGTTGAAGTTTGGTATTTCTCTGTGAATTTATTTTATCAATATACTCCTCACGAGAATTATAGCCCATTGGAATCATTGTGCTGCTTTTCATTTTGTATTTCCTTTTATAAATTATTCCTTTAGTTCAATATTACCCTTTTTGACAAAAGAGTCTATTCTTTTCTCTATAACATTTAAAAGTTCAAATTCACCAGATATGTTGCTATTATAGTCTATTTCTGATATAGGGTTATCTTTTAGTTTTCTTTTAAGAAACTTATGAACAATATACAGATCAGCTAAAGACATTTCATTTATTGTGTTTTTCATAATAATTTACATAATTTACATTAAAACTTTAATCTCTAAACCAATCAATCATTTTATCGTAGAGGGCATCGCCATGATTGATTATGCCATAGTCTTTGCTTTCTTGGAAAGAATCATTGGACATTTCTTCCATTTGCTGTTGAAAATGGTTCATTTCTGTATTCTTTGGTTGAATGTTAGATTTTCTTTGATGGAGCAAATCCCACCACTCTTCAGAATCTATGTAACTATAATCTGGTTCTATTCGGATTTCTCCAGCATCATACCCCAAAAGAATTTTGGCAGGAAGTCCATAATACCATATATTTCTACCGATTTCTTTTTGGGGGTTGACAAAATCAAACGGGTGATATGACATCTTTTCAATTTTAACTTGAGCAGTCGCTAAAGCACCAGAGAGTTCTCTATGATGAAATTTATAGACTTCTTTACCATTTGCGGTGATTGTGCAAATGCCTCCGTTACTGATTCTATATTCATCCCACTTAGGTTTAGTGGAGTTAAATTGTTGATATTCCACACCCCAGCAGACTCTATGGACTCCTTTATCAATATAAGGGACTAATCCTTGTTGACCAGGATAATCCAACCACCACTGGTCAGGGCAACCATTGTCCTTCCCTAATTGATGTTCGTAACCTTCTATCGAATAGACATTATGGATTTCATTTCCGATTTGGATTTGAAATATTTCTCTGATATTATCCTCTCCAAACTTCTTCTTTGCTTCTTCGAGTGTAAGATGATTTTCACTCATATTATTTACCCACTATTCCAAATTTAGAAAGGATATATTGTAGTTTAGATAGTCCAGTCGATAAGTCTTCTTTTTGGGGAATTTTTTTATCCCACATATTAACACCTTCAACTATTACTGACTCAGCATCCGCACAATCAAAACAAACACCGAATCTTAATTCTTCTTCTCGGTTACAACATTTGCATTTCATAGTTTAACTCCTTTATTATATTATTATACCCAAATATGACTTTAGAATACATAACTATAATTAGTTTTTAAAAGTAATATATCTGTAGTCAGGAACAGGATTTGAACCTGTATTTGTGGAACACCACTTCCAATGTCCGAGTCGAACGGAACCAATCACCCACACTAGTGGGTAGCGTCTAACCAATTCCGCCACCTGACTTCCAAGCATTTTTTATCTATGAAGTGGTTCGCTTTCCACTTATTATCTATTGTAAATATACTTATACTATTTTGATTTTCCAAACTAATTTTTTTTAGTATTAACGATCCAATCTATGAGAGTGTTAAAACTTTGAGCATTCCAATAATTTCCATTAAAATCAAAAGATTCTTTAGTGGGGATGTAGGTGTATCTGAAATGAACTTCACCATCAGTTCTATTATGTCTTTCGAGTCGAACAATGTTGAAATCCTGTTTCATCAGATGATTATTGAATCCATCATAATCAAACCAACCGTGGTTATTGGAAAACTCGTTTAATAAGTCAGCGTGTTTCATATTATCAGAATTTTTATTCATAAAATCTTTTATTTAAGTATTTAGTAGTCATGATAGGATTCGAACCTATATGGTGATTGAGAACTGACTTACCCTGCTATTATTCTGAACTTTGAGTTCAAGGAGTTGCACCTTTCAGCGAAATCACCGCAGCTGCGTCTAACCAATTCCGCCACATGACTATTATCTCTTAATCACAAATGTACATTATTAATTACATATCAGAAACATCATTATCGTCTATCTTATGGAAATGGTCTATATTAAAACAATCTATACAAGCATTGTAACCTTCAACATATCCTTTCTTGAATTCATCTTCTTTGCATACTTCATATCCTCTCTTATATGCCGATTTGTATTCAACATCCTTAACTGCTTTATATCCTTGGTCATGTGCAATACCAATCATTTTTGAAACATGGTCGGTGTGATAGTATAACTCACCATCTATGGTTATTGCTCGTTTTGGTTTGTCCATATTAAATTATTCCTCTTATTTCTCTTGGGGCTGTCCAGATAACCTTATCAGGATCTACCGATGGTTATTCAACGCCGTCTGTGTCTCTACCGTATTTTAAGATGTGTTCTGCTACTTCTCTACAATCCTTATATCCAGAAACATATCCCGTATTATATCCTGATCCAAATATAGTTTCGTTCCAAGTTTTTGAACCCATGTCTTTGGTTGATGGCACAGCAAAATGTTCTACCATTTTTCTCAGTTTTACTTCTCTACAATCATCGTAACCTTCTTTATATCCCTTATGGAATGCTTCTTCTATATGAGCAAGGTATTCACCTGGTATTTCTTTATTACTGATACCATCATCTTTACATTCTTTACAGTAATCATCGTAATCATGGTCATAATCAACAGTACTCGGATTGGGATATTCGGGAACGGGCACAGCGATGTAGGGTGAACAGTTTTTCTTACCTGCTTCATATCCCATACGATACCATTGCTCTTGTGTACGGACAATGTCAGTATCAGTATAACCGTTAGCAACGCCTTCAACTTGGGCTAACTTATATCCTTCAGATTTACCATCATCAACACCCATTTCATACCATGCATTGTGTACTTTTGCCATTTTTAATGAGGAATAGTATGTAACGCCATTTACTTCAACACTCAATGGTAAATCATTTTTTGATATACCGTTTTTATTGAATTTCCAGTTTTCCATAGTGGTTATTCCCTATCAGATATGTTCATTGACAATGTGCAATTTTTCTTTTATATAGTCTATAGATTCCCTTATATGAAAGAGTGTATCGCCCATTACAAGTAGGGTTGGTGTTATATCATCATTAATAGTCTCCATGTAGTCTACACGAGACAAATTAATCCATACTTTTTCTCCATCTATATCAGTTAGTTCAGTGAAGAATCTCATTTTGGTTATTCCTTATAATTAGAATTTGTTTAATCTTGTTTTCTATAAATGTCAAAAAGTGTTTTCATAATATAGCATATTTTATACGTATGTTTAGTAGAGAATAATCTTTTTCATCACCTAATACTTTTAATCTACTACTTCATAAGTAGTTTCAAATATATCAGGTTTGCAAGGATAATACTCTCCTTGGACACCTTTGATAATCCAATCGCCAATTGATGCAATATGTTCGCCTTCTAATGTTTTTATGATTAAGCCACCATTGACTTTATTCCAGTCAATATAAAAATTGACTCCTGTAGCTTGAATATACTCTTCATCTTTTCCACCTAAAAAATTGAACATTTCTCTGTGGTTATCTCCAGTCCATTGCACGGCTTCAATCTCTATTGGTTTTTTTCTGAATTTTGGCATAGTTTTATTTGGTCATTTAATTAATTACATTAATTGGTTTTATATTAAATCAGAGCATTATTTATTAATTACATATCAGAAACATCATTATCGTATATCTTATGTTCATAATTGATATTAAAACAATCTATACAAGCATTGTAACCTTCAACATATCCTTTCTTAAATTCATCTTCTTTGCATACTTCATATCCTCTTTTGAATGCTTCTTCAAGTGGTTTTTTTCTGCTTATCGGTTTAACTATTTCAGAAACCATTCTATCCATACCTTTTTTATAACCTCTGTAGAATGCTTCATCTTTGTTACATTTACAATTGCTGAATTTACCATTATTAAAACCTTGTTCATACCATTCTTTTTTCAATTCAGCCAGTTGTTCATCATCAAAATAATGTTCAGTTGGTTGTGATTCTTTCTTAGCATCTTTCATTCCAATATCATGACCTTCTGAAAAACCTCTTCCGTAACCTTTCCCAAATCCATCGCACTCGCCTTGTTTATATCCTTCATTATACCCATTCTTCTTACCAGCAAAATATCCATCTTGGTATGCTGTATATCCATCACCATATTTTAAAGCATCATTGATGATACTTTCATATTTATCAGGTGATGATGGTTCTGAAATTTCATTTCTGCAAAGTTCTAATCCTACTTTGGATAATTCCAGATTTATTTTGGATAGGTTTTGTGATGAATCAAATAGTTTCGATGAGAAATATTCTATACCATTCATCGTAATTGATAATGGTAGATCTTCATTTGATTTTGAGTTGAAATCTAATGTCATTGTATTGTCCATGTTTGTAAGATTTAATAGTGAATATGGAGATAATATTACGATTCAAATTTCAATTTAAGTTTTTCATATTTTTTTCGTTCTCTTTCTTCTTTTTTCTGAGCGGCTAATAATTTCTTCTGTTCAATAACCAATCTCTCATTGTATTCATCATCATTTTCTAATCTCATTCCCATAACAATAAGTTCAGCAGACTCATAAGAATATTCCATTTCAAGATGGAGGTTTGTCCAACCTTCTCGCTCTAACTTATCTTTTTGTTCTAAGAGAAGTTGAGCCGCTTTTTCAAAAGAAGTCAGAAACATATCAGTATTGATATTTACTTGACTTAAAACTCGCTTTCTTTCCATAATATCGCTTAATTGTTTTTCTGTTTTCATATCAAAAACCTCAAGGTTAGTATCGTATATCAGGTAGTTATGTGCCATTAAAGACCACCTATAATTCCAACAGCTACTCCACATAAAAAGACCAATAACCAAGCTAAGTACCATTGCCAATCTTTGTATTTAAACTCTCCGTGTTTTGTTTTAATTGTTACCATTTTATATTTTGTTTTTAAAGTTATTAATTCAATTATTCGGTTTTATTGCCCTGCCTTCGCAAAGCACCAATATTATTAGGTTAATTGTGTATTGACGAAGTTTTATATCGTGTATCAGATAGTTATCTGCTATTCCTAACAGACATCAGTGCTAATCCAAGAGCCATTACAGTATCATCGTTTCTGCTTTCATCTTGTAACCCATAATGGTACGCAATCTTCATTGCCCATTTATACCTTTTTGCTTTGATACATTTTCTATAAACTATTTCAGCGTGTTTCTTTTTTGCATACCATTCCATTTCATCAACCAACCACTCCACCGCCGTTTGTTTCTTACTCATGGTCGCCTCCGTAGGTTTCTTGATAGTATTGTTCTGCTTGCGTGTATGCATCTTTTGTCAAATCAAGTACAAGTCCGAGTAAATGCGCATCAACAATCTGCTCTTTTTCCATTTGCTTAGCTTGGTGAAAAAACTCGTCTAATTTTTCGGGCTGTATTCTAATTACAAGGTAATTGAAACTATCGCCTTTTTGGTTATAGTATAATTCCGAACCCCAATGTATAGACGTATTTTCTATACTTTGCTTCAACCACTCCACCGCCGTTTGCTTACTCATGGTCGCCTCCGTAGGTTTGTTGGTAATTCAGATAATTCTGACCACATTTGTCGCATTTAGAAGCCCCGTATCTTGCCATTGTATCGTGGTCGTTTGGACAACTATTCCAACTATAACCAAATATTTTTCTATACAGTTTATACAACAAAACAATGGCAATTATACCTATGGTTAATGCTCCAATTATTTCAAGTATGCTCATTTCGGTTTCAAATTTAATTTAGTGCTGATAAACCGCCCAGCACATAACAGCGGTTTGGCAAAAGCTGCCATAAACATTCTGCGAAATTTGAACTTTCCGTTAGGCAGCCTTCGCCAAGCCGCCAAACGTTACCAACAATACGCCGTTTGCTTACTCATTGTCGCCTCCGTAGGTTTGTTGGTAATTCAGATGATTCTGACCACGAGCTACAACTACCATCCCACATCCAGGATGATATGTAATAGCACATTTATATTCATCAGCTAATTGATAAAACTTTACAAGAAACTCCTTATGTTTTCCTTCGGGAGTATTATGATTAAGTTCAATCCTTTGTCCTTCTAAACTTGCTCTTCGTAGTCCGAGTTCAATTCCGTGTTTTATACCTCTATTCCAAGTTTCTCTCATTTCTACTTTGTTGTATTTATTAGTTCCAAAAAGCAAACTTAATACGCTTGCTTTTTCTTGAAAAGATGTATCACCCTTCATTTCTTCCAAAAAAATGTTTTCGATTCGTAAGTCCATGCCAAACTCAACTGCGGTTTGCTTACTCATAACTGAATCCTAACGGTACATAAAATAATAATTGTAATTGTGTATTGACGAAATTTTATATCGTGTATATGGGAGTTATGTGTAATAAAAATTTTAATAGTACCAGTTATTCAAGACTTCCTCCAATTTATCTGATACTTCACAAAGAAAATCCAAATCCATATTACCGTGTGGAAATGGTTCTTCTGTTTCAATCTTGTTTTTCAAGTCATTAAGTTTATCTAATAAGTCTGACTTCATCTTTGGTATGTAATTTTGTCTATCTAACATTTCTTTTGGTGAATAGAAGTTTCTTGGATTTGGATTTTCTATCATATCTTCTAATTTAAAATTTTTACTAACACATAACATGGTGTATAAGAAAGTTTGCTATCAGCAGTTGTGGTTAATTTGAAAGTTCATCTAAGCAAACCTTCTCATACACCCAATCGTTAGCAACAATTACATATAATTACCTTCTTTCAATCTAATATATGCTTCACAATCTGCCAATCCACCTTGATACACTTTATTCTCTTCTATCGTATCAGGTTCACTATCATTTGTTGTTACAATTTCAATAACTTCATAAGTGCTGTTTTGAAAAAATCTAATCTTATATTCTCTATTCATAATAATTCCAAATATAAATAAAATTATGTGTAATGCTACAAGTCAAAGTAAAGTTCTTTGTTACAAATATTGCATTGTTCTTTCACATATCTATCTTGATAGCATCTAAATATTTCCGTAGTAAGTTGATGATTACAATTTCGTTTCATATTCCACAAATATACTTTTCGATAAGCAATGTGTAACCATTCTATCAGGTTTTGCTTACTCATTTTACACCTCACATATAATATAATGAAACATACCATAATACAAATAGAATAATTATCAAAACTTGAATCCAATCTACTTCTATTTTTTACTCATAACTAAATCCTAACGCTCACTAAAATAAAAATAATACATTATATTTTCACAATTCTTTTTATTTCTTTCTTTATCCGTTCAAGTATTGGACTTTTTACTTTTACATTATCGTAACCTATTTCATATTCTCTATGAAATGTTGTTCGACTACCGTCATTACATTCTTTTTCTTTTTTTTCATAGCCATTTTTATACCCTAAAGTATATCCATCTTTAAACGCTTCGTGATTATTTCCAGGATAAATTGCATCTATGATGCTTTCAATTGGTGGAATAATTGGAATGGTTTTATATATTTCACGGATTTCTGCATTACTTAATCTTTCTGAGAAATATACTTCGCCACCTATGTGAAACATTTGGGGCATTTCATTCATTTTGGTTATCCTTTTGATATGAAATAAAAATTTACTTCTATCTAAAATTATCTTAATAATGCTACTTAATTTCATTTAGTGCCATCATCATCAGTTGTGCAAGGAATAGAATCATTGAACATATTTCCAACTGACATACACTTCCAATTCATTTCATCTATGTAAAATTCCTCTATAATGGTGTCTTTACCTTTTATGCCTTTCACAACTATTACCCAATCTTCATCATCATATCCAGTACGAGTTTGTGGCATCATCATTTTACCAACCATCACCATAGTTGTATAAGTGTATGTTCTCGGTGGCTCATAATATTTTTCAATGATTTCTCCTTCGTGGATACGATGCCCACAAGCAGAAAGCACTACTGCTAAGAACATATAGAGAAAAATTCTGTTCAGTTTTCTATTTGGCATTTTGCTTAAGTTTTATATCAATACTCACAATACCATTCAGTTACAACAAATGATAAGTTTAAGGCTTCACCTTTTTCATTAGATTCATATTGGACATAAAAACCACCAGTTCCAACGGTTGTTTTTTCCATAATTGCTTCTTTAAGAAGTTTTCTTGCCTCTTGTTTTATTTCTTGAATAGATGGAACCCCATTATCTCGCCACTCCCAATTCAAGTGTGTCATAACATCATGGACTTTATCAAAATCAAACCAGTCCATGACTTCATCTATCGCTTCTTGTTGCTTTTCTGTTATACTCATATTATTTATTATCCTTTAATATAATGATACTATTTGTATGCAATATAACTATTTTTGTGGGAATAACAAATATTTTCTTAGAATTTGAACGATATATAGTAAATAATAATAAAAACCACTATGAAACTAAAATTGAACTTTGAAGAATACTTGAGAGAATCAAAAATCTCTAATGAAACTAATGGTTATTGGTTTGTAGTAAGTGAAGACCAAATAGTCGCAGTTTATGATAATCTTAAAGATGCTAAATCTTATTATGAAAAAGAAATAGACTTTAAAAAAGATCTATATTTCGATAAGTTTGTAGAGGATTTACAGGATTCTGGTAGAAAAGTATGGGACTACGATTATCCACAAACATCGCCCTCAGAAATGATTTTAACAGATGAGGAATACGATGAGTATTTTGAAGATAACTATGGTCATGAGATATTTTTAACGGGACCACATACCCTGACAGAATTACCTAAAGACATAGAATCACTTATGAATAAACAAATAATAGAAGATATTGAGAATTTTAATAGATATGAGTTGTAAATTCAAAAAAATATTCTTATATTAGACCCATTGAAATAAACCCAATGGGTTTTTTATTAATTATTCATAGTAATTAAGGTATTTATGGATAAAACTCTTTTGTTATTTTACCATGCTTGTATAGTTGGTAGTATAGAAATAATAGAATCTTTATTAGAGTCTGATACTAATTTAGACATAAACTCCGCTGATGAAGATGGTGATACCGCTTTACATAAGGCTGTGCTATTTGACCATTACGATATGGTTAAATATCTGCTTGATTTAGGATGTTCTAAAAATAAGAAGAATAACTACGGTTGGACAGCATTAGATATGGCAATAGTAGATCAAAATGTTTCAATAGGTAGATTACTTCATGATTATGGAGCAACTGAGTTTAGTGTTGATAAGCAATGGTTTTACGATGTATTGTATAACAAAGAATAATGAAAAAGCCGAGAAAATATCTCGGCTTTACTTTTAGTATATTTACATACTCTTAAATAATATTAAACCACCCTTGAAGAATAAGACCTTTACCTTTACCCACCACAGCAGCTCTAGTTTTCTTGGCAACTGAATCTCCTTCTCTTGATCCTTCTGCATTAGTGTTTCCTTCAATTGTAATCATCTTAGTTCCATTTTCAATAAATTCAACGAGGACACCAGTGTGCCCTTTAGTTCTGTCAGAAGAACTAACCCAAGAAATATAAGCACCTGGTTTAACTTGTTTCCAATCTGTGATAATTGGATATCCAGCTTTGATAAAATTATTTCTTGTTTGCTGAACACTTGGAGAAATATATTTTGTCATTCTTTTAGGATCCAATCCTGCTTTTGTATATGCTTCTGTATAGACTAATTTACAGAACATACTACACCATGCCCATTTTTTCTTCCAGCCAACGCTTTCCATGAGTCTTTGGAAAAATGATTGTTTAAATCCCATATTTCCTGAAATTTCTTTTTGACCCACAAATGATTTTGCGGTCTCAAGAACAACTTGGTTTAAATCTGAATTACTAGAAATGGGTGTCGTTGTATTAGTTGTAGCCACATTATTTTCTTTGACTTTCTTCTCTAAAGCAGACAATGTTTTAGGTCCAACTATTCCATCTGGTTTTAATCCACATGATGCCTGAAATGCCTTAACTACTGATTCTGTTGAACTATCAAATACTCCAGTAACTTTAACATTGTATTTACCGAGAGAATTTAGAGAATTTTGCAGATGACGAACATCAACACCTGACACATCCTTTTTGAGAATTCTTTGAATTTTCATGATTGTATTGTTTATTTTCATTATATATTGAATAATTGTAAATTTTTACAAGTGAACTAAAATTGTATTATGGGTATAATAAGTTAAATTTCATAAAATAAAGAAACACTATGCCAAATCAACAACAACTGGACAATTTGAGGAATAATGCTCTCCACATAACTGATTTTATCAATCATCTTCACGATTACTTTCAAGATGTTGTTAATACTGTATTTTCAAAAATTAATCAAGAACAAAACTATGATCCTAGTCAAAAATGGATTAGTTTTGTGTATAGTTTAACAATGTCAGCATTCGCAGATGTGGAGTTAAAAGGTTCAGACACATTTGCTTCATTTTTATCTACGATACTATCTTCATATGATAATAATACCCCTTCTCAAGAAGGTTTAAACGGAACTATTGGGGATGTTTGGGAAAGATTATCAAAGACATTCCTACAGGCAAATGATGATTTAGCATTAATCGCAATGAACCCAGAGGCATACTGGAATAAATCATATTGGAGCGAAACACTTAATAAAACATTTTATTTGAGTAATTTAGGTGATATTACATTCCCTGCAAAAGATGATGTAGCTAATAATGGGCCTATTATTTTTGCAAATGGTACAGATATTCTTATTCAAAAATTCAAGTATGCCCTAACGAAATATGCACTCGGTAAAAAGTGGTCTATACTTCATGATCCAGATAAGTTATTTTGGCCACATGGAAATGATAAGCAATTAACAGATTTTGCGAAAAATATGATTAAAAACAATCAGGATATTATAGTCCTTTGGAAACCTGATGAATCTGGGTCTTGTGCATCATGTCCTACACAAGGTTTAAGTTCCTTTGAACCAAGATTGGGAATTGGAGACTGGTACTCTAATTGGGATTATTTCCACGGTGCATCGCCTAGTAAGGATATGTTAGTATGGCTAATAAAAGATGATGGATATGGTACCATACTCAATCCTGATGCAGTAGCAACAAGACATGAAGTTTTCTACGAGTGGGGTTTAGAAGGTAGCCTATCCGAACATCCTAATTCAGTAATGGTTATCAA
>JACCDZ010246409.1_pt1 | contig 12425 bp, 14 predicted proteins | sample 7449551 | NCBI WGS metagenome assembly JACCDZ01 (sample SAMN15323452, study PRJNA562643) | freshwater metagenome | isolation source: river surface water | place: USA:Blue River Watershed | collected 2017-08-18
GCAAGGCTATACGCACAATCTTGCTTCGCTAGTTAAAAATTAACAGGGGTACAAATAGAAGGTGGGGTGGCTGATGGGACTCGAACCCACGACAACTGGAATCACAACGGCCCCAGCCATTCCTAAATTATTATAAATCAATGAGTTAACAAGCCCCTTTTTTATGTTTTATCCTACTCAGTGGGACAAAAAGGACAGTTTCCTATCCACCTGAATAACGCTTAGATTGTAATTTATTTATAAAGTGGGGGTAAACCTACTTTTGTTAAAACTAGTCTAGGTACTAAATTAAATTTCTACAAGTTTTAAAAATCGGGCCTTATTGGTTTATTTAGTGAACAGATTTGTATAATTTGCGATCACAAATAATGTGAGCATAATTCTCGGAGATATATTCTGATACTTGGTTCATAACGTTCTGAAAGTCATATTTATAGTCTTCGTAGCTTTCTGGCTTTCTTTTTAAATCTGCAAGTTGAAGCTTTTGATCCATTCCATTGAAGCCTTTTTTACTGAAGAAAATACGCTTATTCTTATTATCGATAATCTTCATATGAGCATTTCCTACCACTCTTCTTTCATATATATCAATTGAATAAAATCCTATTTCAATTATTAAGTCCGAATCATATGTTTTAGCCTCACGTTCACTCAAAGAATAATCTGAAAGATACCATGATGAATTTTTTACCTTTATAGGATCTTCAATGAATACAGAACCAACTACGCACTCATTTATTTTATTATTAAATATTCTTGCGAGGTAAAGCTGTAATTCATCGTTGAACAATTCATTATTTTCGTTTTCCGTTTTGTTTTCCGTAGTAGCGAAACTTAAACCTAAACTTGTGAGTAATACAAACAAATCTACACCAGCGTTCCCACTATTAATGGAAGTACTTGAAATGAGTGTTGAAGTCGTATTGACTGGTAATGAATGACTTATTATAGGAACGATACTTATCGTTGGATGAATTTGATCTGCTTGGCATTTAAAGCAAATTAGGAAAAGAGTTAATATATTTATAATATTTACATAAGTTATTGAGCGCATGGTTTATATCCTAATGCTTTTATCGCAAGGGCCAACCCAACTATATAATGGTTGAATAATACAATATCTTATGATGATTATTTTGACAATTATATTGCATGAAACAATAGTGAACTAGTAAAGTCTTTTGTAACTTATCTAAGTATATTACTAAGTTTTTAAAGAGGATCTATGTTGCAAATTAAGTTTAAATTTTCAGCTCATAAAATCCTAATGTTCAGTATTGTTAAGGTTTTATTTTGCCAATTACTCCTTATCATTTAATTATAGCAACCCCAATTAAGGCATTGCTCCCTAGGCAATTCAGTTGGTCAGTTTTCTGTTTAACAAACATAATTATTGACCTAGAACCTATTACCTTTTTTATCATAACTCTAGAACCAAGACATCTATTCCTTCATACAATTATTGGGGCAATCGGAGTTGCATACTTTTCTGCAACTATTGGTAGACATTGGTGTGAGAAAGCTTTAATCATTTGGAATGAGGAAATTAAAGAGGGAAGATGGGTTGTTGCAAATACCTCCATTCCATTTAAGTCAGCCCTAATGGGTGCTTTCACAGGTGGGTGGAGTCATTTACTATTAGATAGTTTTATGCACGACGATATTGAACCACTAAGCCCTTTTCTTAATTCTAATCCTTTACTAGGCTTGATAAATATAATTGAATTGCATTTGTTATGTGTGATAACAGGAATCATAGGAATTGGTTTATTACTGATGAGAAATAAAAGTACTAATTGATATTGACAGGGGGAGGGGGGAAATTCTTCAATATTTAAAAAAGGTATTGAATGATTTTCTATATTAATAGAGTTTTTTCAATTTAGGCCTAGTCTTTTAGTCACTTCCTTATTGTAAGCATTATCCATATATTTAAGATCTCCCACTATACATCCACGGAAAACTGGCTCGATTCCTTTTTCCTCATATTTATCCCTAATGGGTTTTTCTTGGACTAATCCGTAAATATAGATCTTTGGCTTCCCTTCATACAAATCATATTTTGCTAACAGTGTGCCTTTCACAATCTCAACAGGTTTGAATGTGTGAGTGATTATAGTTGTTAGGCCAATCGGCATTAAAGTGAGGAAAATCACTTGCTTCAAATTGAATTTATTAGTTTTTAGCATTGAGTTTACTTAGATAAATTCTAACGATAAATAGAAATCCAAAAATCAGTGTTACTATAAAAACCGGTATTAGGTAACTTATATTATTACAACTACATTCAAGATCTCCATTGTCGCAGTCCCCCATAAAGTTAGACACCGAAAAGAAGAAGATCGTTATGCTAAGATTGGCCCAATAAATAAGCCATACTGAGCTAATAGATAGTAGCTTTAGAGTATTCCACCAAGGCATTTCTTTGAATTGTTTTCCAATAGATTCGAGCTTAAACATTAGACTTAATTTCTTAGCCCTAAAAGCCCATTTGATTATTAGCATTTGCCCGAAAAAAAGAAGCAAATAATTAAAACTTCTTAGCGCATTAATACCTAAGCACTTTTGCCAGTTTGTTGTAATTACTGAATTATCGAAGAAGTTTAAATAGAATGAAGTTTCTTTTAATGATAGTAGCGCCCAAAAAGTAATCCAAACTAAGCTGCTTATAAAAGTTAGAATCGCTAACCAAAAATGCTTCATTGGTTAGTTACTTTTCTTGCGAGATGTTTCTGGAATTTTGTATTCAATCAAAAGAGGCTGTAGTCTTTTTAATGCTATGAAATACTTTTCATATAATAGTTTGTAGGTTAAATCTTTAGAGTCAGTATCTTCTTTTAAATTTGAGATCATGGATTCGATTCTGTGCTTGTCTAGATAGATGTTTTCAATGGCAAACTGCTTCCCATCATCCTTAGATAATTTTATATAAATAAGACCTCTACGGAATGCCTCAAGATCTTTTTCTAGTAATTTAATATCATTACTGAGACGTTCACTGGCAGTAATATTTGCTTGAAGATTATCAATTATTTCACTGTCTGATTCAGTACAGTTGGAGTTAGCGCAAGCTCTTAAGATATTTGTAATTTTGCCTACCATGAGACCTCTGGCTGTAATTAAATCCATCTTCAACTTAGATAATTCCGTCATGGTTGAGTCAGTAGCCTTCAGAATAGTTTCTGGGCTTGTCTCAGCGTGTGATAAGTTTGTGGCTGCCAATAAAGTCATGAACACAAGAAATTGCCTAAGCATATAAATTCCTACTATTGTGGGAAGACTTAATCCTACTCCAGCTTAAGAATTCCTCCAATAGGGGGAACAAATGGAATTAACTAGAGCCTTTGGGCAAGTTTTGAGAGAGTTAAGGAGGGAAGCAAATCTCACTCAGGAAGAGCTTGGCTTGGAGGCTGATCTGAAGAGAACCTTTATCAGTTTGTTAGAACTTGGTCAGCAACAACCTACTCTTCTGACGATATTTAAACTATCAACGGCTCTGGATATTAAAGCATCTGATCTCTTAAAGTATGTGGAGCAAAAGGTTAATGACTAATCCTCTAATACAAAATGCCAGACGATTCATTCCAAGAGAATCCTTAGAAGACGAAGTTATTGAAGTGGTGAGTAATCTAGCAAAAGATATACTTTTGGGTGGTTATAAAAAGAAGATAAAACATTTAAAACATATACTTTTAGACTTAAAAATACGCCATTTAGAAAGCCCTAATGGATACATTTATTGTTCTAGAGATAAAAACTCCTACCAGCTATACAAGACTTTAGAGCCTTTCAGGAGGCTCAATATAATGCCTGACCCCCTAATATCAACACTGGATAGACTAGTGGCTGTAGGAATGCTTGAAGAATATATTGGTTTTCAAAGTGGGGCGGGTAAAGATAGGTCGGGTTATCAAACGCGATATAAACCAACACCGGAACTAATTGAATATCTAGATCAGATTCCAGAGTCAGCAGTTAGAATTCCTAGATGTGTTGATCAGGAAATAATCTTAAGAAGTAAGGTGTACTTTCAATCTAAGAATGGAGGGCATCTGATCAAGTATAAGTATTATGAAATTGAAGATACTCCTCAAACTTCTAGTCTAATCAACTGGGTAAAGTTTATTAATTCTATCTATGCTCGTCATCACTTTGACATTTTCTGCCCAGTTAACGCAGACTTTGATTCAATTGAGTTTGAAGGTTTAAAAACTACAGAAATCAATATCAATCTAAATATGAAATATATTTATCGTATCTACAACGATAACTTTAATAAGGGCGGCCGCTTTTACGGCGCATGGTGGCAAAATATTCCATCAGAATTGAGACGCTATATCACGATTGATGCTAATCCAACTATAGAGGTAGATTATCGAGGAATTCATATTGCCATTCTCTACGCCTTAGAAGGTATTGATTACTATGCTGGTGAGGAGAATAAAGACCCATATAATGTTGAAGGTTGGGAAAGAGATGATGTAAAGCTTCTACTCCAGATTGTTCTGAATACTTCAAGGCGAAATGTTATCTTAGCTTATAAAGACTCTATGTTGGAAAATAATCTTTCCCCTTATTCAACAACCGAACTAATTGAGTTAATTTCTAAGTTTGAAGAAATACATGCCCCGATTAAGCATTATTTTTATGGGAATGTTGGAGTTTATTTGCAGAACCTAGATGCGAAGATAGCTGAAAGCGTTTTAATGAACTGTATGCAATTGGGTGAAACTAACGCACATGGATTTAACGAGAAGTTTGTTGTGCTTCCCATTCACGATTCCTTCATAGTTGATGCTAGATATGAATACCTTTTGAAGAATGCTATGAAGACTGCTGTATCTGAGGCAATTACGAATATGCAGATACTGGAAGGTATAGAAATTAATCAATTTAGTCCCAAGTTTAAAACCTCAAAAGTTATTGACTTAAGAATGCTGCCGAGTGACATCAATATGTACGATAGAAGTAGTGCTTATCGACATGAAAAGGTTTTACCTGAACTAAAGTTTATTAGAAAACATAGTAGAGATAATTCTATAAATAGATTTAAACTAGATAAAACTTACAACAAATTAATTTAGATTAATTATTAGTATCAATGGTCGGTCTCCTCGGGGAGCCCTCCTATCCCCCCCCCCATAACTCAGGGCGTTTTTACCCAATAACCATGCGGGTTTAAGGCATGCCGTTTAGAATTAACAACTAGTAAGTTTATGATCCATAAGCCAGAGCATAATGTAACCTAATGATACATTTAACCAAGTTTCAATGCCAATTCCTCAGCATTCAAATGTGTATAACGCTTAAGCATTTGTAAGGTTTTATGACCACTAATAGCTCCAACTTCCATCACGTTTAAGCTCTTCTCAAACATACGACTTATAGCCTCATGCCTCAGATCATGGAAATGTAAATCTTCTAATTTCACCCTTCGACATGCTTTGATGAAAGCGTAAGAAATAGCATGCGCAGTCATGCCAAATAAATGTCCATCAGCCCTCTTAGGTATTGATTTGAGTGTAGATATTGCCATAGTAGATAAAGGCACCTGCCTATTCTCACCATTCTTAGTATCCCAAAGATAAATAATTCTTTTCTGCAAATCTATATCTTCCCAGATAATTGAGGAAATCTCTCCTCTTCTCATTCCTGTCTCAACAGCAAGCTTGATTATAAATGGTAGGTCGAATGAATCTGTATTCTTAATCAAGAGCTCAATCTCTTCATCCTTAACTCTTCTAGTTCTCCCTTTTGCTAGCTTGGGTTTTCTTATGTAACGAATTGGATTATCCAATCCCTCAAAACCCCATTCTGCTCTCGCAACAAAATATAGGTGTGAGATCAATGCTAGTTCTAGTTTGACTGTATTGCCTGATTTACCCTGTTTTAAGCGAGCATCACGGTATGCTGCAAAATCTGATGATCTTAGATTAGAAATATATCTATCTGCATAAGGTGAATTAAGCCAACCCTGAATTCGATATAACTCGGGCTTGATGCTCTTTTTAAGAGGGGTGACTTCTTGTCTGTATCTAAGTAATAATTCAGCGAGAGTTGCCTCTTTACTGCTAATAGGCAAATGAAATAAACCCTTATCAATTTGATACTCAATCTCTCGAGCCCAACCAATTGCTTCAGAGTATGTTTTAAAAGTCTTTGCTAAATTTGGATAACCTTTACGCTGAACTCTAGCTTGCCAGCCATTACTTCGCTTTCTTAAGGTAGCCATACTTTCTCCGAAAAGGACAAAAGTAGGACAAAACAAAAAGCGAGTCCTGGATAGTCCTTCAGGACGCTGAATCAACTTGTTGATTTCATTGAGATGAAAGGTGGGGTGGCTGATGGGACTCGAACCCACGACAACTGGAATCACAATCCAGGACTCTACCAACTGAGCTACAGCCACCATCAGAACTAGTGATTAAACCTGGCCTGCCCGACAGGAATCGAACCTGTAACCCCCAGCTTAGAAGGCTGGTGCTCTATCCGGTTGAGCTACGGGCAGATTGTCAGACAAACACAAGTTTAAGGAAATTGGTCGGGGTGGAGAGATTCGAACTCCCGACATCCTGCTCCCAAAGCAGGCGCGCTACCAGGCTACGCTACACCCCGAAGGGCGCAAATATAACTGATTCTGCCCTGCAGGTCAATCAATAAGCCAAAATGCCTGTTAAAATGCTACCTTTTATCCGATTGTTTGATTCTTATGTCAGCGCAAATTATCAACGGCAAAATGGTTGCCGAACAACTGCTAGAAAAGCTAAAAAAACAAGTTGAACAGAATGTCGCTAATGGGCTGCGCCCACCTGCTTTGGCTGTCGTTTTAGTAGGTAATGATCCAGCTTCAAGTATCTACGTAAGAAATAAGCGACTTGCCTGTGAAAAGGTTGGTATAAGCTCGATTGCGTATGATTTACCAGCCTCGACCTCCCAGCAAGATCTGTTTAATTTAATTGATAGCCTTAACCAAGACCCTGCGATAGACGGTATTTTGGTGCAGTCTCCATTGCCTGAACAAATTAATGAAAAAGATATTATTGAGCGCATCCACCCGCACAAAGATGTTGATGGGTTCCATCCCTACAATATTGGCAAACTAACCGTGCGTCAGCCTACCTTGCGATCATGCACTCCTTTCGGTGTGATTAAATTGCTTGAGGCATATGCAATTAACCCTATGGGTTTAGATGCGGTGGTCGTGGGTGTCTCTAATCATGTGGGACGACCTATGGCGTTGGAATTGCTACTTGCAGGCTCGACTGTGACCTGCTGCCATCGCCATACCAAAGATCTTGAGGGGAATATTCGCCGAGCAGACTTGGTGGTTGTCGCTGCCGGAAAACCTGGCTTAGTAAAGGGTGATTGGATTAAACCTGGGGCGATTGTGATTGATATCGGGATTAACCGCCTGAGTGACGGTAAAATTTGTGGTGATGTAGAGTTTGATGCAGCTAGTCAGCATGCCGCTTGGATTACCCCTGTGCCTGGCGGAGTTGGCCCGATGACCGTCGCCACTTTAATGGAAAATACCATTCTCGCTCAGTCACTTAGAGCATCTACATAAGACTGCTCAATTATTGCTTTGACAAGCGTATGAATCAGTGTACACTTTCCCGCGCTTGAATTTGGCTTGTTAACAACAACATTTTTATTGGTTTCAATCATCATGGCAGAAAACACGAAAAAACAGTTTGCCCCCTATAACGCGAAGGCAAACGAAGAGTACATGAACGAGAAGCAGCTTAATCACTTCCGTCAGATTCTTAACGATTGGAAAAAAGAATTAAGTGAGGACATCGACCGCACGGTTCATACCATGCAGGATGAAGTCACCATGTTTGCAGATCCTAATGATCGCGCCAGCCAAGAGTCTGATATGACCTTAGAGCTACGCAATCGTGATCGCGAGCGCAAACTAATCAAGAAGATTGACGAAACGCTAGTCAAAATTGATGCTGGCGATTATGGCTATTGCAACAGCTGTGGAGTGGAAATTGGTCTCAAAAGACTTGAGGCAAGACCTACTGCAACGCTATGTATCGATTGTAAGACTCTAGACGAAATCCGAGAAAAACAAGTCGCCGGCTAAATCTGGCGGATACCTTGAATAAAAAAGCCCAGCATTGCTGGGCTTTTTTTATACTGCCTGCTTATTCAGCAGCTTCTGTTCCAGCAGGTGGATCAATCAGTGCTTTCATACTCAAACGCACACGACCTTTTTCATCTGCCTCAATCACTTTCACCTTCACGATTTGCCCCTCTGACAAGAAGTCAGATACGGCATTAACGCGTTGGTGTGCAATCTGAGAAATATGCAACAATCCATCTTTACCAGGTAACAGGCTCACTACAGCACCAAAGTCTAACAATTTGATTACCTTACCTTCGTAAACTTGGCCTAATTCGATTTCAGCTGCAATTTCCTCGATGCGTTTCTTGGCTTCTTGACCCGCTTCTGCATTCACGCAACCAATCTTGATTGTGCCATCTTCCTCGATATCAATGGTTGTGCCAGTTTCTTCGGTGATGGCACGAATCACTGCACCACCCTTACCAATCACATCACGAATCTTATCGGGATTGATTTTCAAAGTAAGAATTCTTGGTGCAAACTCAGACAAATCTTCACGTGAAGTGCTCATGGCTTGTTTCATCAAGCCCAGAATGTGCATACGGCCTTCTTTAGCTTGAGATAACGCAACTTTCATAATCTCGGCTGTAATACCAGTAATCTTGATGTCCATTTGTAGTGCAGTGACACCCTTGTCGGTACCGGCAACCTTAAAGTCCATGTCGCCCAAATGATCTTCATCACCAAGAATATCAGTTAACACTGCCACACGGTTACCATCTTTAATCAGACCCATGGCGATACCCGCCACGTGTGCTTTAACTGGCACACCGGCGTCCATTAATGCCAAACAGCCGCCACATACAGAGGCCATAGAGCTGGAGCCATTGGATTCAGTAATTTCAGATACCACGCGTAGCGTATAACCAAACTCTTCTTGACTAGGCAACACTGCTACTAGAGCGCGTTTTGCTAGACGGCCATGACCAATCTCACGACGCTTAGGCGTGCCTACGCGACCAGTTTCGCCTGTCGCATATGGAGGCATGTTGTAGTGCAACATAAAACGATCGTTATAGGTACCTTCCAAAGCATCAATCATTTGCTCATCGCGACCAGTACCCAAAGTAGCTACTACCAACGCTTGTGTTTCACCACGGGTAAACAATGCGGAACCATGGGTTCTTGGCAGTACACCGGTACGAATATTGATAGGACGAACCGTGCGAGTATCACGACCATCAATACGTGGCTCGCCATTTAGGATTTGGCTACGCACCGTTTTAGCTTCTAGGTTAAATAGAGCTGATTTGATTTCGTTAGCCTCTTGTGTCGAGGTGTTCTCATTAATCAAGGCCTCAAACACTTTAGCTTTGATTTCGTCCAATTTTGTGGAACGCTCACCCTTAGATTTAATTTTGTATGCAGCATTTACTTCTGCTGCTGCCAGAGCATTGACCTTGTCAATAATCGCTGTATTTGGCTCTGGAGGCGTCCAATCCCATGGCTCTTTGCCAACTTCTGCGGCAAGCTCGTTAATCAAATCAACGACTGCTTGGATTTGCTCATGGCCAAATACCACGGAACCCAACATCACATCTTCTGGCAATTCTTTCGCTTCAGACTCAACCATCATCACCGCATCCGCTGTCGCAGCGACAACCAAATCTAATTCTGTTTCTTTCATTTGGCTAGCTGATGGGTTCAACACATACTCACCGTTGATATAACCCACGCGCGCAGCACCTAATGGTCCATAAAATGGGATGCCTGAAATCGCTAAAGCAGCAGAAGCCCCAATAATGGATGGGATGTCTGCATCAATTTCGCTATCAGAGGACATCACCGTAGCAACGACTTGGACTTCATTATAAAAATCTTCAGGGAAGAGTGGACGCAAAGGTCTATCAATCAAACGAGAGGTCAGTGTTTCTTTTTCAGAAGGACGGCCTTCACGTTTGAAATATCCACCAGGAATCTTACCGGCAGCGTATGTACGCTCTTGATAATCTACGGTCAATGGGAAGAAATCTTGACCTTCTTTTACATCATGTTTACCTACTACGGTAACCAGAACAACTGTGTCACCATAACTTACCATTACAGCACCGTCAGCTTGACGGGCGATTTCACCTGTTTCTAAGGTCAATGTATGAGCACCGTACTGTATGCTCTTTTTAATCGCTTTCAACATCTTATTTCCTTTACACAAACGTTCTGCTATTTACGACGCTAATAACAGATTCAACAAAGTAGCTTACGCTACAACAAAAAAACCGAAAGCACAGCGCTCTAGGAGTGCGCTATGCTTTCGGTCAAGATTCTGCACAGAATTTAATTATTTACGGATACCTAAACGCTCGATAAGGCTGCGATAGCGCTCTGCGTTCTTGCGTTTGAGGTAGTCTAACAATTTACGGCGTTGGCTCACCATTGCCAACAAGCCACGACGTGAATGGTGGTCTTTAGCGTTGGACTTAAAATGTTCTGTTAAAACACCAATACGGCTAGTCAACAAAGCGACTTGCACTTCTGGGGAGCCAGTATCGGTTTTAGATTGTTGATATTCGCCAACAATTTTGGCTTTTTCAGCTGTCGAAATTGACATCACACTCTCCTAATTTTGAACCGCGCATTGTACCCTTAAAAACATGAAATTATCAAGTAATTCCGTCAGTTAATTAATCTTTTTGTCGCAACAGGCGTTTTGGATGCAGTTTTCCATCCGCCTGTTTTTGTGCCAATCCAATAAATTCTCCGGACATATCATATAACCTTATGAATTCATTGAATATTATTTCTTGGTTAGGCTTGATTGCTTGACCATGCTGAATAATATCCGTTTGCTCAGCATTCAAAGTCAACTTGGGTAAATGTTGTATTTTGATATCGATTGGAAGTAACTTGGCATCAAGCTCTTCCAAACTTAACTCACTCAGCACCTCAAGTGGCAATGCATCTTGTAAATCGAATGTTCCAGAAGTTAATCGTCGCAATCCCTTTAAATGAGCTCCGCAGCCTAGCTTTGCACCAATATCCTGGGCCAAGGTTCTGATATAAGTACCCTTGCTACAAGTCACAGTGAAAACCAACTCATCTGCTTCAAAATGCTCTAAGTGAATCTGATGTATGCTGACATATCTAGATTTAATCTCGACTTCTTGTCCCGCCCTGGCATAAGCATACAGAGGCTTACCATCGACTTTTAATGCAGAGTAGATTGGCGGGGTTTGCTCAATATCACCGATAAACTGATGCAGTACTGATTCAACTTGTTGCAATGTTACATTGACTGGCTTTTGCGCAATTATTTCACCCTCTGCATCCGCGCTGGTGGTCGTTATCCCCAATTTCACCGTGGCTAAATAGGATTTATCCGCATCTAGTAGAAAATTGGCAAACTTCGTAGCCTCTCCTAAACATATTGGCAACAAGCCTGTTGCCAATGGATCAAGACTGCCTGTGTGACCCGCTTTTTCTGCTTGATATAAATGCTTCACACGCTGCATCGCCTGATTACTGGATAAACCCAAAGGTTTGTCGAGTAACACGACACCACTGATATCACGTTTTTGACGTTTGATTTGCAACTTGCTTGAAATTTATTCTGAGGAATGATCTAGTGCTTGATCGATTAACTGACTAATCTGCATCCCTCTATCAATCGAAACATCATAGACAAAATGCAGTTGCGGAACTGTTCTAAGCATGAGGCGTTTGGAAAGCTGACTGCGCAAAAACCCAGCAGATTTTGTTAATCCTGATTGCAAATCATTGAGCGCATCAGCAGATTGCTGTGGGGCACTGTAGTAAATTTTTGCGTGAGATAAATCACCAGTCACTTCCACCTCTGTCAGCGTGACATGTTGCACACGAGGATCTTTGACCTCGAATTGCAACAAGTCAGCCAACTCTCGCTGAATTTGCTCAGCGACGCGGTCACTTCTGGTGAAATGTTTAGCCATTACAGTGTTCTTGCAACCTCAACCACTTCAAATACTTCTAGTGTATCGCCCACTTGAATATCGTTGTAATTCTTTAATGAGAGACCACATTCAAAATTAGCTTTGACTTCTTTGACGTCATCTTTGAAACGCTTGAGTGAGTCTAGCTCGCCTGTAAATACCACAACATCATCGCGCAATAGACGTATTTTTGAGTTACGTTTAATGATGCCATCAAGTACATAACAACCAGCGACGCTGCCAACTTTAGAAATGCGGAATACTTCTCGTATTTCTACCAAGCCAATTGCATTCTCTTTCTTCTCTGGTGACAGCATACCGCCTAGGGCTGCTTTCACTTCATCCACTGCTTCATAGATGATGTTGTAATAACGTACATCCACTCC
>JACCDZ010632935.1_pt1 | contig 12423 bp, 13 predicted proteins | sample 7449551 | NCBI WGS metagenome assembly JACCDZ01 (sample SAMN15323452, study PRJNA562643) | freshwater metagenome | isolation source: river surface water | place: USA:Blue River Watershed | collected 2017-08-18
AAGGGGGCACAAATTGACCTCATCGTTAGAGGCGCTTGCATGCTGCCAGCTGGATTGCCAGGAATAACGGACAACATTCGTGTGAGGTCCATCATTGGTCGCTTCTTAGAACACTCGCGTGTATTTTTCTTTGAGGCTGGTGATCTTCAAGACATCTACCTGTCCAGTGCCGACTGGATGACGCGCAACATGACCCGTCGTGTAGAGCTTGCATGGCCGGTGTTGGAACTTTCACTGCGTCAGCGAATTGTTGATGAATGCTTGTTGTCTTATTTGCACGACACAAGAAACGCTTGGACACTGGAGCCAGATGGTCAATACCACCGCGTTGACAAGAAAGGTCATAAACCGCAAAGTGCACAAGCCTTGTTGATGCAAAAGTATTCGCTCTCAAGTAACAAGTTGGGATAAATCTCAACTGATAGGTAAGCCATGGACTTGATATTTTGGCGTCATGCTGAAGCCTTTGATCCCTTGGATGGTCAGGATGATTTGTCGCGCACACTTACCCCCAAAGGTGAAAAGCAAGCGCTTCGCATGAGTCAGTGGTTGGACAGGCAATTGCCTGAAGGGGTTCGCATCATTTCGAGCCCTGCGGTTCGATGTGAACAAACGGTTAAACCATTGGGCCGTAAAGTTAAATACAAATCTGAAATTTTGCCAAATGCCAGCTTGGACGATTTGCTCGTGACATCGGGTTGGCCAGACTCCAAAATGTCGGTTCTGATTGTGGGTCATCAACCCGTTCTGGGGCAAGCTATAGCTTATTTGCTGGGGCTGCCCAATGGCGAGTGCTCAGTGCGCAAAGGCGCTGTATGGTGGCTTAGAAGCCGGGTGCGTGATGGCATAACACAAACGATAGTGGTTAGCGTACAAACACCCGAACTGCTCTAATTAAGACTTTGCAGGGCGGCCTGTTTTGAGGGCTGGGACCTTGTTCAAAGCGGCCAAGAAAGCTTTGTCATTGAGGCTGCTGATAAGCATCAAACCTGCGCGCAAAATTTCACTTTTCTTGACGCTTTGCTTTAAACCCAATGCTTTGACCTTGAGTGCGGCGATGGCTTGATATTCGTCTTTAGGAAAGGTGAAGCTGTCGCGGACCAATTTTGGTTTTTTGGTTTTGGGTTCTGCAACGGGCTTTGCTTTTGCTTGGGTAGAAGGCTTGGCAGATGATGCCGTCTTGGCATTGACCGAAGGCTTGACGGTTTTGGCAGGTGATGCTGCCTTTGTCTTGGTGGCTGGGCTGGCTGGCGTCCTTACTTTTTTAACGGGCTTGCGAACACGTTTTTTGGTAGCAGGCGCAGCTGATTTGACACTCGCAGGTTTTGATGCGGTGACCTTTTTAACGGCCTTGGCAGTGACTGTTTTGCTAGCAGCAGTTGGCTCGGCGGTGACAGTGGTGTTTTCAGTAGACATGAAATATGAAAAAAGAAGTTAAACGTGTAAACAGTTTATATCGTTTTTCCATTGGTTTCAAGCATTTCAATTTGCCAAGTCGTTTTTTGCCAGGCGATGCATTCTTCTCGCAACAAATGCGCCGACTGTGGCCACTGTTGCACCCAAGATTTTTTGCACTGAATGACAAATCCAGTGGCCGAACCTTCCGCGCTTTTAAGGCTGATCCCTTTTAAATCTGGGTCACGTCTTGCATGGCAAAGAATAGCTGCCAATCGCAAACTCAAAAGTTGAATCATGAACTCTTGATTCCTCAGTTCCAATTCTAGTTTTTTGAGTTTGCCTCGATGGCCCAAAATCAATTGGCTGAGACGATGCAACTCTGACATTGAAAAACCTGGCAAGTCGGCATTGTCGAGGATGTAGGCACCGTGCTTGTGAAAATCGCTGTGCGAAATACGGGTGCCAATTTCAAGCAAGTGTGCAGCCCAACTTAGTTTCTTTTCAAGTCGGGTAGCGTGCTCCAAGTCCAGACTGGATTTGTCCAAAATGCCTTTGAACAAGCTGACTGCTGTTTTTTGAACACGCTCGGCTTGCTCTGTGTCGACCGTAAATCGTTTGCCCAATGCAGCCACCATGGTGCTTCTTAGGTCGGTGTTGTGCTCACGTTGCAAAAGGTCATACAAAACACCATGCCGCAAGGCGCCTTGTGCTGCATGCATGCTGTCGATTTTCATCAAATCGAAGAGGGCGCACAACACGGCCAAGCCACCCCCTAGCACAGGTTTGCGATCTTCCTTGATTCCCTCCAAACGAAGGGCGTCGCTTCGACCGGCTTTGATCAATTTTTCTTTGAGCCAATCTAAACCTTCACGGGTAATGATTTCTTCTGGCCAACCAGCAGCCTGCAAAACATCTGCAACTGCACCAATGGTGCCTGAGGAACCATAAGCAACATCCCAACTGTTTTTGGGGTACAACGCCAAGGCTTCGTCGAGAACTGCTTTGGCAGCAACCTCGGCCCATTCAAAGGAGTTTTGCGTAAACTGTCCGTCGGCAAAATATTTCATCGACCACTTGACACTGCCAACCCGATAAGACTCCATGGTTTGAGGCTTGAAACCCTGCCCCAAAATGATTTCTGTCGACCTGCCGCCGATGTCTATCACCAAACGTTTTTCTTCTGATTGCGGTAGCAAATTGACCACGCCAGAGTAAATCAGTCGTGCTTCTTCGCGCCCCGATATGACTTCAATGGGAAAGCCGAGTATCTTTTCGGCTTCATTCAGAAATTCTTCGCGGTTCTTGGCTTCTCTTAGAGTCTGGGTGGCCACTGTACGAACATGCTTTGGCGCGAACCCCGAAAGCCTTTCTGAAAAACGAGCCAAACACTCCCAACCGCGAACCATGGCCTCTTTGGACAACATGCGTTCTGCATCAAGTCCATTGCCTTGACGAACTGTTTCCTTCAGGTACTCAACTCTGCGAATGTGCCCGTCTTCAAGAATGCCAATCTCGAGGCGAAAGCTGTTCGATCCCAAATCGATGGCTGCTAATAATTGTCCGTTTTGCATCTAATTTTCTTTAAATAAGCGCTTATTTGAAAAAGCACCATAATTTTGTGTATTTTTTGAGTCAATTTGATGACAATTGCAAATTGGGTCTAGTTTTGAAACAGTAGACACAAGCCGAAAATAATTTTTTTGACATATTACTGTCATATTTAACCAATACATTGGCAAGTGTTTCTTCTGTTATCCAACTGATTAAAGAGGTATTTAAATGAAATTGAAGAGTTTTGTATTGGCCCTTGGACTGACTGCAGCTGCAGCCACCTCTTGGGCGGCCGACATTACAGGTGCTGGCGCAACATTCCCATTCCCAATTTACGCCAAGTGGGCTGAGGCCTACAAAAAAGAAACTGGTATTGGTCTGAATTATCAATCCATCGGTTCTTCTGGTGGCATTCGTCAAATTCGCGCAAAAACTGTAGCCTTTGGTGCTACTGATGCACCGGTTCCAGGTGCCGATCTGGATAAAGACGGTATGGTTCAGTTTCCAGCCATCATTGGCGGTACTGTGCCAGTTTTTAATTTGGATGGTTTCAACAAAGGTGACTTGCGTATCACAGGTCCCGTTTTAGCTGAAATGTTCATGGGCAAAATCAGCAAATGGAATGACGCAAAGATCGCTGCTTTGAACCCCGGTAAAAAGTTGCCCGATATGGCCATCACTGTTGTGCACCGTGCTGATGGTTCAGGTACTACTTTTAATTGGACAGACTATTTGTCCACAGTCAGCAAAGACTGGCTTGACACAGTGGGTCGTGGCGCAGCTGTTAAATGGCCGGCGCCCACTTCAGTAGGCGGTAAAGGTAACGAGGGTGTCGCAGCCAACGTTACGCGTACAAAGGGTGCATTGGGCTACGTTGAGTATGCTTATGCCAAGCGCAACAACATTGCTGTGATGGCACTGCAAAACAAAGATGGCAAGTATGTGATGCCTGATGACATTACTTTCAGAGCAGCTGCCGCTGGTGCTGACTGGTTCAGTGTTCCTGGCATGGGCCTGTCGATTGTGAACCAGCCTGGTGCGGACGCTTACCCCGTTACCACGGCATCGTTTATTTTGATGTACAAGCAACCCAATGACAAAGCACAGTCAGCAGACGTGATCAAGTTTTTTGATTGGGCATTCAAGAACGGCAAACAATTGGCGCTTGATCTCGAATACGTTCCCCTTCCTGATAACTTGACTAAACAAATCAGCGAACGTGTCTGGTCACAAATCAACAATAAGTAAATACTTGCTGAATTGATTTCATTTGAAGCCACCGCTTTCGCATTGCAAAAGCGGTGGCTGTTACTTAGCAACTCCAATTCTGGAATTTGTTTACAGCTGTGAGCATCATGAATACGAATTCAAACAATTCTGAACAACAACCAAACGCAGCCATACTGGCTGTCGCTAAAAGGCAACTCTTTCAGGATGCTCTGTTTCATCGGGTTACGCAGCTTTTCTCTTTGATTGTTCTTATTGCATTGGTGGGAATTATTGTTTCCCTTTTTATCAATGCGTTGCCAACTTTTACTAAATTTGGCGCAAAGTTTTTATGGTACGTCGAATGGGACATCATCAATGGTGAATTCGGCGCTGCCATTTCAATTGTAGGTACCGTTCTCAGTGCTGGCATCGCCATGATTTTGGCTGTGCCTCTTGCCTTCGGTATAGCAGTGTTCTTAACTGAAACATGTCCCGTCTGGTTGCGCAGGCCTTTGGGAACTGCTGTTGAGTTGTTGGCTGCTGTGCCATCAATCATCTATGGCATGTTTGGTTTGTTTGTTTTTGCGCCTGTTTTTGCCGACTTTGTTCAGGTCCCCCTTCAATCGATTTTTAACGGCATGCCCATTGTGGGTTGGCTCTTTGGTGGTGCCACCAACGGCCTTGGCATCTTAGCCGCAGGTATTATTTTGGCGTTCATGATCTTGCCTTATGTAGCTGCAGTTATGCGCGATGTTTTTGAAATCACGCCTGCTATTTTGCGTGAATCGGCCTATGGCTTGGGTTGTACAACTTGGGAAGTGGTTCGTCAGGTTGTTTTGCCATATACACAAAAAGGTGTCATTGGCGGTGTGATGCTGGGATTGGGTCGTGCGCTTGGTGAAACCATGGCCGTAACGTTTGTGATTGGTAATGCAAACAGATTGCCTACATCTTTGTTCTCACCTGGTACATCCATTGCTTCAGTGTTGGCCAACGAATTTGGTGAAGCTGAAGGACTCCACTTCAATACATTGTTTGCGCTTGGTTTTTTACTTTTTTGCATTACTTTCGTCGTCTTGGCACTTGCCAAGTGGCTGATCAATCGTACAGAAAAAGCCAAGGGCCTGTAAGTTTTCTTGCACACCACCATGACACAAATTAATCAACTTTCAAATCCGACTTTGTACAAAAGTCGGCGTCGCACTAACCTTATTGGTTTAACGTTGTCGATGTTCGCTATGTCTTTGGGCTTGATAGCATTGCTTTGGATACTGTTCGTTTTGTTTTCGAACGGATTTGCAGCTTTAGACATCACATTGTTTACCAACGATACGCCTGCACCTGGGTCCGACGGGGGAGGCCTGCGAAATGCGATCGTTGGCAGTTTGATGATCGTTGGCCTGTCGGTGCTCATTTCAACGCCAGTTGGAATTCTCGCTGGAATTTACCTGACCGAATACGGTGACACAAGCAAGACGGCTGAATTCACGCGCAACGTAACTGACATCATGTTGTCTGCGCCATCCATTGTGTTGGGATTGTTCGTATATGCAATTGCAGTAGCTACTGCCGGACATTTCTCTGGATACGCTGGAAGTTTGGCTTTGTCATTGATCGCTATTCCCGTTGTGATGCGAACCACAGAAAACATGCTTCGTTTGGTGCCGGGCAGTCTGAGAGAAGCTGCCTTTGCTCTGGGTGCTCCAAGGTGGAAGGTATCTTTGATGGTGACATTGCGCGCTGCCAAAAGCGGTGTCATTACGGGCTTACTTTTGGCAGTTGCGCGCATCAGCGGCGAAACAGCCCCGCTTTTATTTACGGCGCTCAATAATCAGTTCTTTAGCACCAATATGGAAGGTCCTATGGCCAACTTGCCAGTGGTCATTTTCCAATTCGCCATGAGCCCCTATCAGAACTGGATTCAATTGGCTTGGGGTGCTGCCTTGCTGATTACTCTCACCGTTCTGGTCCTGAACATCTTAGCGCGCGTATTTTTCCGCGAAAAAGTTAAAAATTGATTGAAAAACCATGCCAAATACTAGCAATACCCCAATGAATCACGCGATTGAAATTCGTAATTTGAACTTTTTTTACGGTACCTTTAAGGGCCTGAAAAATGTCAATTTGAACATTGCAGAAAACAAAGTGACTGCTTTCATCGGTCCTTCAGGATGTGGCAAGTCAACCTTGTTGCGCACCTTGAATCGCATGTACAGTTTGTATCCAGGTCAACGCGCAGAAGGTGAGATTAACCTCTACGGTAAAAACATTCTTGAATCTAACCAAGACTTGAATTTGTTGAGGGCTCAAGTGGGCATGGTTTTTCAAAAGCCAACACCGTTTCCCATGTCAATATATGACAATATTGCCTTTGGTGTTCGCCTTTACGAGAACCTTAGCCGATCTGAAATGGATGACCGCGTTGAGTGGGCTTTGACAAAAGCAGCTATTTTCAATGAAGTCAAAGATAAATTAGGTCAAAGCGGTTTGTCACTTTCAGGTGGTCAGCAACAACGATTGTGCATTGCGCGGACTGTTGCTGTTAAGCCGAAGGTCATTTTGTTGGATGAGCCCACCTCTGCTTTGGATCCAATATCTACCGCCAAAGTTGAAGAGTTGGTTTCAGAACTCAAAGCTGATTACACCGTTGCAATTGTCACGCACAATATGCAGCAGGCTGCACGCGTGTCAGACTTCACAGCCTACATGTACTTGGGCGAATTGGTTGAGTTTGGTGAAACAGATCAAATTTTCATGAAGCCCGCGCGTCAAGAAACTGAAGATTACATTACAGGCCGTTTCGGTTAATCAGGAAAGACAAATCATGGACAAACATATTTCAAGTCAATTTGATGCAGAGTTGGCAAGTGTTTCTAGCAGAGTGCTTGAGTTGGGTGGTCTGGTGGAAACCCAAATTAGGCATGCCGTTTTTTCTCTGTCACAGTTCAACATAGAAGTAGCAGACCAAGTCATATCAACTGAAGCGCAAGTCAATGCGATGGAAGTTGAAATTGATCGTGATTTGTCTTCCATCATTGCACGTCGTCAGCCAACTGCTCGCGATTTGCGTTTGCTGATTGCCATCTCAAAGATCACTGCCAATTTGGAGCGTGCTGGTGATGAGTCAGAAAAAATTGCGCGCATGGTGAAGTCCATCATTAACAGTGGTAGTGCGCGCGCATTGCCTTCTTCTGAGTTGCGCATTGCTTCAGATTTGGCCTCCGGGTTGTTGCGCAAGGCGCTTGATGCGTTTGCTCGTTTGGATGTGACAGAAGCCGTTTCTATTTTGAAAGAAGACGATTTGATCGACGCAGAGTTTGATGGCTTTGTTCGAAAATTGGTTACTTACATGATGGAAGATCCACGCACCATTTCTGCAAGCTTGGATTTGCTGTTTGTGGCCAAGGCCATTGAACGCATCGGCGATCACGCCAAGAACATCGCTGAATTTATCATTTATGTGGTCAAGGGCGCTGATGTTCGTCACATTGCCTTGGCAGATGTGGAGTCTGCTGTCCAATGAGATCTCTGCCACGCATTCTCATTGTGGAGGATGAGCCTGCGATTGCCGAATTGATCGCAGTTAACTTGCGCCACAATGGCTTTCAACCAATTTGGGCAATGGACGGTGAAACTGCTCAAAAAGAACTTGACGATGTTTTGCCCGATGTCATTTTGCTAGACTGGATGCTGCCCAAAGAAAGCGGCTTGTCTCTGGCCAAAAAATGGCGCTCTGATAAAAGATCCCAAGCCGTTCCTATTTTGATGTTGACAGCCAGGGGCGATGAAGTTGATCGCGTCGCCGGCTTGGATGCAGGGGCTGACGACTATATCGTCAAGCCATTTTCCACGAAAGAACTGTTAGCTCGAATCAGAGCAGTCCTTCGTAGACGGGCACCTGAGCAATCTGCTGGTAGGGTTCAAATGGGACATTTGCTGTTAGATGCAGACACGCACCGTGTCAGCTACCAAGATCAGCCTTTGAAGTTGGGGCCCACTGAATTTAAGCTTTTACAATATTTTATGACGCATAAAGAGCGCGTTCATAGCCGTGGTCAATTGCTAGACCGTGTCTGGGGCGATCATGTGTTCATTGAAGAGCGTACTGTCGATGTCCACGTAAAGCGTTTGCGAGAAGCATTGGGTGCTGCTGGAAACATGGTAGAAACGGTACGTGGCGCAGGTTATCGCTTCACTGACCTGACTCAAACAACAGATTCTGCTGGCTAATTCGCGTTACCCTTTTCTTATGTTCGCTCGTACGCTTGGCTTGGCTTTTTGGATGGCCATAGCTTCTATGGCTGGATTTTGGCTCCATCCTGATTCAGGTATGTTGCTTGGCGCATTCCTAGTTTGTTTGTGGGTTGTACTCAGAGACCTATGGAAAGGTCAGAAGTTAACACACTGGCTACGTCACAACAATGTTCAAGAACCTCCAGAAATGGGCGGTATTTGGGGCGATCTCATTGACAGAATGAAAAGAATTCTGAGTGAGCAGCGCAAACAAACTAAACATGAGCAACAAAAATTACAAGATTTTTTGTTGGCCATTCAAGCATCTCCCAATGGCGTTGTGCTGCTAGATCCTGAAGGCAGAATTGAGTGGAGCAATCAAACCGCTGCGCAGCACCTAGGTATGGATGCTAAGCGCGATGTGATGCAGCATGTGGTCCACTTGGTGCGAGATCCCGTTTTTAAAAAATACCTGACAAGTGACGTACATCAAGGTGAAGTGATCATTGATGGCAGAAGCGCCTCACTGCAAAAAACAGTCAAACTGTCTGTGCAGCTTCACAACTATGGTGAAAATCGACAGTTGCTGTTAACCCGCGATGTAACCGCAGTAGCGCACGCAGACGCTATGCGCCGAGATTTTGTGGCCAATGTGTCTCATGAAATTCGGACACCTCTAACGGTGATGAGTGGCTTTATCGAAACACTGCAAACGCTTCAATTGGACAAAGAAGAAAGAGAAAAATACCTCGACTTGATGTCGATTCAAGCTTCTAGGATGCAAGACTTGGTCAACGATCTGCTGATACTTTCCCAATTAGAGGGTAGTAGTTTGCCATCCACAAATGACGCCGTGTCCATTGATAGCTTGATGTCAAGCATTGAATCTGAAGCAAGAGGCCTCTCAGCGTCGCAAACACAATTGGGTGAAGAACCACAAGTTTTGCATTTTGATGCCCCTGCGGGTCTCAAAGTTTTGGGTGTTTCAAAAGAACTCCACAGTGCAGTTTCAAATTTAGTCAACAACGCAGTTCGCTACACGCCTAACGGAGGGCTAATTACTGCTTTGTGGAAAGTTTTACCAGATCAAAGACTTCAGTTTAGTGTTGTCGACACTGGGCCTGGCATTGCGTCTGAACATTTGCCAAGATTAACTGAACGCTTCTATCGCGTTGACCGCAGTCGGTCTAGAGAGTCTGGTGGAACCGGTCTTGGATTGGCCATTGCAAAACACGTGATGCAAAGACACGGTGGAGAATTGAAGATAGAAAGTGAACTGGGCAAGGGTTCGCGATTTTTATTAATTTTCCCTGCTACGCGAGTCGTGACAGAGGATGCCTCAAACTAGCGTGTGTTGATCTTCTTGGTTCTTCGTCTTTCAAAAAGTTTGAGGCAGATGTAAGTCAAATAGCCAATCAGAATTGACGCCATAAAGAAGCTGCCGTAGGCATAGGGCCAAGCCAAACCCTCTGTCATCATCGAAAATTCAGACATTCCACCCATGCCAGCCAAAATATTGATGGGCATGAAAACCACACTGAACACGGTCAATTGGTTAACACGTTTATTTTGATTGATGTTAATGAAACCAATGGTGGCATCCATCAAGAAATTGATTTTGTCGAAGAGAAAGGCAGTGTGGCTGTTCAAAGATTCGATGTTGCGCGTCACTTGCTTGGCATCATCGATTTGAGATTCTCTAAGCACTCGGGCACGCAATAGAAAATTCAAAGCCCTTTGAGTATCTAAAATATTGCCACGAATTCGGCCATTTTCAGATTCTTCTTCTGCAATGCTAGACAAGGTAACAGCTGCTTGATCGTCACTGACGCGTTCATTGAGAACCAATTTGCCTACTGAATTGAGCGTGGCATAAATTCTTTCCAGTGAGTCGGCTGAGCATTCAATGTCTGCTGCATATAGATCGAGTAGCACGTCTACACAATCAGAAACATAGCCTGGTTGAGTCAATGCTCTGCGAATTTGCAACTTAAAAACAGGCAACTCTTCATCCCGAATGGAGAAAATGATGCCGCCATGAAGAATGAAAGCAACGGCTACACTTTGAGCTTCGCCTTGTCTGTCGAGCAAAAAATTGGAGTGAAGGTGAATGGCATCGTTGGCGCTGATGTAAAACCGAGATGAAACATCAATTTCAGTTTCTTCAATGGGCTCAGGAAGTTCAATGCCAAAATGATTGCCAATGTAAGTTCGTTCAGCCTTTGATGTTTTGAGAAGATCAATCCAGATGGGTTTTGTGTTTTCCAAATCACTTCTTTTGGTGATTTGAAGTTGTTTTAATCTTCCATCGGCCAATTCAAACATACTTAATTTGCCCACCGTGAATTCTGGCTCATAGTTCGGCGCAAGATGCAGACGTCTTTCGTCAGAAAGTTCCCACAAAATTTCGTTTTGTTTAATAGACGGTACTTTTGACCATACCCAACGGGCCAGATCTAACGTAAGCGAATCTAAATCAAGAGCCAGATCGTGGGTGTTGCTTGAATGGATGTAATTCATCAACTCCGCTTCGTGCTGCCGCACAACGACAGTTTCAACGCGTTGCGAATTTGGATTTGATTGTTTTTTGACAAGCCCGTCTATTAGTTTCTGTTTGTCGAGGATTGACGACAGTTTGTCTTTTGACATGGCGGGGCGATTGTCTCAAGTAGAGTCAAGCGATCGAGTGCAGCTCGCATCGCTGTAGGTTTTGCTTATTTTCCGTGCTGCACAATGACTGGTTCAATGTCAAAAATTGATTCTCGCTGAAGGTCTACGTTGACTTTAACCCAGTGCAAGTTGGGGCTTCCAAAAGTTTGCAGACGTGTGAGGTTTGGCAATATCTTGTTGGGGCTGTAAAGTGGTTTGTCGACTTTAAAAAAATGGGTGTCACCATGGACCAGTAAAACTTGGCCTTTGAAGTCTTCTGTTTCCTTGACCACAGCCTGTAAAAATGCCTGATAGCCACTCACAGAAGGTGCTTTGCTTTCATCTATGCCTTTGGTTTCTGGCAAATCAAATCCAGGGTCTCCCTGAAATGCTAAAACAATACCGTGTGCGTTTTGTGCCTTTGCTTTTTGAAAACTTGATCTCATCCAATTGACATTGGCAATGTCTCTGGCGATAAACTCAGCATTGCCTTGTTCGCATTGCAGGTTGGTGCGTGCACTATTATTTTTGCAATCTTTCTCATCCAATATTTTGTTGTTGTTGCTACCCGGAATATTCAAGGTCACAAAAACAATGCTATTTTTTGTGAAGCGCTTGTTTTCAACGTACAAGCTGTCATTTTCCTTGGGGCTTTCGAGTTTGATGGCGTTAGGTCCAAAACTAATCGGCTTGGCAAACATCACTTTTCTAATGTGGGCCAAGCGTTCTTGTGAATCGTAACCACCATTGTTGATGCGATGGCAATCGGTCCATTCGTTGTCACCGGGGATGTAGACAACTGGATGGCGCATGGTGTCATACAGTTTGATGGCTTCTGTGAAGACCTCGTCTGTGCATTTTGAGTCGCCATCTTTGATGTCACCTACAAAAATACTGAAGTCAATTTTTGCATTGTTGATGCTTGCAATCACGGCAGGCATTTTTGCATTATCACCCGCTTTTTGATATGGCATATCGCCCCACAAGCCAAATGAAAATCCTGAGGCCTGACTTGAAAGTGACAAGCAAGTTGCAACGCAAGCAAAAAAGTTTTTGTAATGTAAATGTGACATGCTGGAGTTTAAAAAATTATTAAATTTCAAATTAAACTTTTTTGATGACAATTTAATGTCAATGGTTGATTCCTTCATGCTGTTAAAACCTGCATGGCATTATTTAAAGGTCTGCTGATGTTCAGGAAAGATGTTAGGTGGTCATAAATATTTCATCAGAATTCGAGATAGTCCTGACATAGATTTTTTTCTAACAGGAGCTCACAATGCCAATCCATGACGATGACAACTTCAACACGTCCAACAACCCTCACTTTCAAGAAGTCCTCACAGAGGCTTTGAAAAATCCTTCACGTCGCAACATGTTGCG
>JACCDZ010019814.1_pt1 | contig 12421 bp, 12 predicted proteins | sample 7449551 | NCBI WGS metagenome assembly JACCDZ01 (sample SAMN15323452, study PRJNA562643) | freshwater metagenome | isolation source: river surface water | place: USA:Blue River Watershed | collected 2017-08-18
AATATTTATTATAATGAAGAATTAATTACAAAAAATAAATTAACTGATTTATCTGAATTAGTTTTAGATAAAGATGATATTATTACTTGTAAATTAGCAAATAAAAATAATAAAAAGGAAGATTTTTTAGAATTTAATATTGGAGTTTATGAATCTAATGATGGACAAGAACATTTAAGCCTAATAAATGGTTTATATGTCTCCAATGGAGGCACTCACATTAGATACATCAATAAATTAATCTTAGAAAATTTAAAATCTAAATTAGAAAAGAAATTAAAAGATAAAGTTAAAATTACTAATAAATTAATTTCTAATTATTTATTCATATTCTTTTCTGGAAATTTAGAGAATCCAGACTATAAAAATCAATCAAAGTCAGAATTATCAGTTTCAGAAACCAGATTTAAAGATTATGAATTTGATAAGAAAGTTTATAAACAAATTTGGGAAAAACTTGAGACAGAATTTGATAGAATATATTTAGATAAGATTTCAAAAGAGAATGTTACTAAAAAAACTAGTAAACTTAAGGGTATTCCATTTTATGATGGTGCTTTAAAAGCAGGGACAAAAGAAGGACATAAATGTACTTTATTTGTAACTGAAGGTTTAAGTGCATCAAGTTGTATTGACCGAGGATTATGTTCAAATAAACATTTAGGATATAATTATTACGGAATATACTCAATTAAAGGAGTACCATTAAATGCAAAAAAAGAAATTGATTATAAAGAAATTAAAAAGAATGGTAAGATTGAATATATTATAGATAAAAAGAAAAAATTAATGGAGAATGAACGTTTAAATTCATTAATTAAAGTATTAAATCTAAATTATTCATATTCCTATGATTTAAATGATGAAGGAGATAAAGAATTTCAAACATTAAGATATGGAACAATTATTATATCATCTGATATGGATTTAGATGGAAGTAATATTTGTAGTCTATTATTAACATATTTTAATATATTCTTTCCAAATTTATTTAAAAGAAACTGTATTAAAGTATTTTTAACACCATTAATTAGAGCACATCCAAAGGATAGTAAAAAATTTATTGAAGAATTCTATAGTGAAGATGAATATAATAAATGGTTAGAAACACATAATTTAAAGGATTATACTATTAAATATATTAAAGGATTATCAGGTCATAGTAAAAAAGAAGTAGAACAACTATTTAAAAATTTAAATAGAAATGTATATACTTTTAATTTAGATGACCATGCCAATAAATATTTCGAGATATATTATGGTAATGATTCTGATAAACGAAAAGAAATATTATCAGGTGAACATAAATATTATGAAGAAGACTTAGAGACTAAGTTAAAAAATCGTGAAATTACTTGTTCATATCAATTAAATGTAAATACAAAAGAATTTCAATTAGATAATATTGAAAGAAAGATGTGTCATTTAGTAGATGGTCTAAATCCTTCAAGAAGAAAGATTTTAGCAGGATCTATGAAAAAATTTAAACAAAGTAATTCAGAAATTAAAGTATTTCAATTAGGTGGTGTAGTATCAGAAATGATGGCTTATCATCATGGTTCAGATAGTTTAAATAAAACAATTATTAATATGGCACAAGAATTTCCAGGTGGTAGAAATTTTCCATTATTATTACCGATTGGTGATTTTGGAAATAGAAAAATTGGTGGTGATGCTGCCGGAGCACCGAGATATATTGAAACAAAATTAAATAAAAAGATAACTGATTATTTATTTCCAAGTATTGATAATGATTTATTAGAATATAATATTGTCGACGGTCAACTATGTGAACCAAAATATTTTATTCCTATTTTACCAACAATATTACTAGAAGATGTATCATTACCAGCAACTGGCTGGAAGATTAATATATATGCACGAGATTTAGAACAAATTATTAATAATGTCAAAGGTTTAATTAATGATGAATCATATAAAGTGAAAGAAATGAAATATTTCAAAAATAAATTTAAAGTAAGAGAGATTAAAAATAAAAATAATAATATGTTAGTTGGTACTTATGTAATTCCAGAAAATACTAAAGATTTAGTAATAGTAACAGAATTACCACCTAAAGTATGGACAAAGACTTATCAAGAGAATTTAGAAAAAAAACCATTTATTGAAGATGTATTAATTAATGAATGCTCTGATAATAATATTTATATTAAAGTAATATTTAAAACAGGTGAGTTAAATAAATTAAAAAATAATTATGTTGAACAAGAAAATTTAGATTATATTGAATATAATTTAAATTTATATCAAAAATTATCACATTGTATTAATGTGTATACTCCTAATAAAACAGTTAAAGAATATAGTAAATATACAGAATTAATCTATGATTGGTTTCCATATAGAAAACAATGTTATTTACAAAGAATTGAACGTTTATTAATTTTATTAAAATATAAAATAATAATGTTAGAAAATATTATTAGATTTATTGAAAATCATGAAAAATATGATTTATCTAAAGTATCAGATGAAAAAGCTGATAAAATTTTAACTAAAAATAATTATTTTAGATTAAATAAATCAGTGATTGAATCGCCAGGTTTAATTAAGAATGATGTATTAGAATCTACAATTATTAATTCTACTAATGATTTATTACCTTATGCTAATTATGATTACTTATTAAATTTAAGTTATAGAAGAATGAATGATACTAATTATAATAGTTATAAAAAGAAATTAGAAGAAGAAAAAGAATTATTTAAATATTATAGTCAAGAAAATATTTATAAACAGATATGGATTGAAGAAATTGACTTATTATATAAAAATATGAAAGAAGGATTAAAATCAAGCTTCTATAATGAAGAAAGTAAAAAATTTAGATAATTTACAATAAACATTATTTAAAAATGAATTTTATTTTTTTTATTTTGTTTATTATATATAATAAGTTTTAAAAAAGTAAAATGGTATTTGTTGATAAATTGATAGAAAATCCATATTTAATATTAAATTATTCTAATGGAATTGGAAAGATAATAGGAATAATTACATTTATAACACTTGTGGTTATAATTAGTATATCTATAGAATGGGATGGGTCTAAGCCAGGTGGATGGGGGTATTGGACTGCCGGTTTCTCTGTGCCTGTTATTTCATTGGTTTGTGGCTTTTTTGTATATGCATTATTTAAATCAATTATTCATGTTGCATTAATGCAAAAGGTAGGAAATGTTTTAAAAAAAGATATAAATAAAGAAAGAGACTTTAGAGAAAAAATAAAAGGAGACGAAAAATTTTTCTTTTAGATAATTATTTAAAATCATATTTATTTTATTAAATTAAAATATAAACATTATCAAAATGTTAAATGAGTATATAAAAAAGATAACAATAGATTCAAATTCTATAACAAAATATGCATTTAGATTTTCTATTTTTATAACATTATTAATACTAATGACTATTAATTTAATTGCAATAATATATTATGATGTAGAATTTTTTAGTCGTGATAATGTATTTTCGAATATATTTGGCTTTATGACAATTAGTGTGATTATGTATAATATAATAGGATTAAATTTAACATCTAAACATAATAAATTATTTAAGGATAATTTAGATTGGTTTGATGACGATGATGATTATTAATAAATTAATTAATTCATCTCAATAGATAGTAATCTATTTAATTCTAATTCACATCTATAAGTAAATTCAATTAATGTTTCATTCTTTTTTTTATAAATATGGTTACCAATAATTAAATAAATTTTAGTAGGAATAGGAATAATTAAAATACATCCAAAAATGACAGTAAATACCATTTTGATATAAAATAATAATTTATAAATTACTAAATAATTAGAAAAATAATTATGAAATAAATCAAATAATTTAGTTAATCTTAATTTGTTAGTAATATAAATAATAGGTGAAAAAATCATATATTCAATATTTTTACCATGAATTGGAATAATTGGTAAATTATTATCAAAAGCAAGTTTAGCAAAACCAGTTTTATATTTTTGAGATTTAGAATACCAATAAGTTTTATAAAAATTTTCAGATCCATATGTCATTTCTTCACCACCGCCCGGAATAATAAATAAATATTCATCATTTTTAATTAATTGTTCAGCATTTTGTCTAGTACCAATTACAATACCTAATAATAAATACCATGGGCACATAAAGTAAATTAGATAATGTCCTAATCCTCTAATTGTTTTTCTAGAATACTTATTAATAGTAAATAATCCTAATAATAATTCATAATTATGAGTAGTATGTCGACTAATGTAAATACATGAATTATCTTCATTATAAATATTTTTTTTATTAATAACAGTAATTGGATAAAATAAAGTTAAAATATAATAAAGTACATTATTAAATAATTTATAAAATAATCCTTGTTGAATTTGTTTATAATTTTTCATTTTAGATAATATATTATGATATTTAATTAATAGTGTTATAATAATTGTTAATGTAATATTTAATATAAAAAAATAATTGAATTTTTATATTTATTATTAGACAACAAAAATGGGAGTTGCTTTTATACCACTCCACTTTTACTACAAGCCAGGACATCCTCTTAATGAGCAACTTTGTGTTGTTCTCGGAAGAGAGCGTGCTGGTCAATACACCGGCTTCTACAACTTCATTGGGGGTGCTGGGAGTCATGGCGAGAGCGAAAAAACAACTCTATTTAGAGAGACTGAGGAAGAGTTGGGTCTAGTACTTGACGATAGACTGCTTCAGACTTGTCTGATCGAAAGAGTTCGAGTTGGAGGTACGACATTCTTTGGATGTCATGTGACTGGTCTTTCTAGTCAGAAATGGCACCAAATGATGCAGGCTCGTGGTCGTGGATGTCCATGGGAGTATCAAGAGATGGATGATATCCAACACTTTCCAGTGGCACAGTTGATGTCAAACCCGAACATCTCACCATACGTACAAAAGTACATCCCGCTCTTGATGCGTTTTGTGGCTCGCATTCAGGTTACTCAACCGGTGCACTACAGCAAATTCAAGGCAATCGCACCGGCAAAGAGAATGCCAATGCTTTAATGCATAAAGTTCTCTTTATATGCTATACATTTTTGTATATTTTGTATTTTTTTTTAATTATATTAGTATACCAGTGATAATATTTATTTAAATTTTAAATTATGGGTGTAGCTTTTTTGCCATTATCTTTTTATAATAATCCAAAAAGTAAAGATCATGGTAAATTATGTATTATATTAGGAAAAGAAAATGGAAATCATAGTTATCAGAATAAATTTAATTTTATAGCCGGCAAACAAGAAAAGGATCAGTCAATACATGGTGCCTTAATTAAAGAAGTTAAAGAAGAATTGGGATTATATATAACTCAAGAATTATTACAGAAATGTTTAATATCTATAGTTAAGACTAAAATAACATATTATTTTACATGTTTTGTATCAGGAATAAGTGAAGATAAATGGCTAGAAATGATGTATATAAGAAATAGAACAGAAGGATTAGCAAATGATTATAAAGAAATGACAGAAATAAGATATTTTCCAATTTGCGAATTAGAGAATAATAAAGAGATATTATCTGAATTTGTTATTAGTCATATTGGATTAATATTAAATGAAGCAACTAAACTTAAATTTGAACAAGAAGTACACTATAAAGAATTTGTAAATGCGACTCCAGAAAATGAAAAAAGTATAATGTTGAGTTAATAATTTAATAATTAAATGTTAATTTAATTAAGATTTATAATTTAAATGAATCCTTTTTTACAATTCTTATTGCATTTATATAATTCTATAAATAATAAAAAGATATGTAAAGAGATCTATGAAGAATTAAGAATACCAATATTTGATAAAGATAATCATATAATAGATTTAAATATTAGTAAAAATATATTGAAAAATAATAATTTAATAGATAATGTATATTTATTTTGTCATTCAGTAACTGGAGATAAATATGAATTTGCACATATCGCAAAAGAAATATTAAAAAATTCAAAAAATGGTGTAATTAGTTATAATAGAAAATTTAGAAAATATAGCTCAACATTATCAACTGGTACAATCTCATTAAATGCAGAAAAAAATATTGAATTCAATATTACGGGATGTAGATATTTATTAGATTCATTAATAACATTTTTATATAAAAATTATTTAAATAAAAATACAAAAATAATATTAATAGGATTTTCAGCAGGAACGTCATTAATTGCATGCTATTTAGGATGTAAAAAAATAAAAAATAAAGAAAAAATAAAATATTCAATCTTAGTATCTGCTGGGTTTCATTATAAAAAATCTATGAAGAAAATGCCTATATTATCTAAAATATTGTGTTTCATAAATGTATATTTTTATTTTAAACATATACATATAAATCATAATCATAAATATTTATTAGATACATTATATTATTTTAATATATTTGCATATATTTTAAATATTTATAAATATTCAGGATTTCAATCAATAAATGAATATTTTTTAGAACATGATCCTAAATATTATCTAAATAATATAAATTCAAAAGTATATTTTATAAATTCATTAGATGATTTTTGTTTTCCAAATACTACAATATTGCCATTAATTGCTAAATATAAAAATAAAAAAAATTTTATATTTTATTTAGAAAATAATGGAGGACATATATGTTTTTATAAAGATGTATCAATGAATAATAAAATTATAGATTATATTAATAAAATTGAAGAATAATAGCAATAAAAAAAAATTGAATATATATATTTTTAAGAATTAATAATTACAGCAGTAATAATTGAGTTAACATGTTTACTATCAATAACTTTATCAAGTCTATTAAGCAAACTATTAATTCAACTATTAATAAAAAAGCTGAAAATCCATTTAATACAACAGTATCAATTGATAAAAAACAGAAGACAGAAGAATCAGTTAATTTATTTAATACAAAAAATGTTGTAATTTATGTTAGGGCATCTACAGATAATCAAGAAATTAATGCTCAAAAATTTTCATGTGAAGAATATTGTAGAAACAATAATTTATTAGTAAAATCAATTTATGTTGAAAAATGTTCAGCATTTAAAAATAAATCACAGAAACAATTAAATAAATTAATTAATGAAAATGAAAATATTAATTTAATTGTATTTTCAATTGATAGATTTTCAAGAAATATTAATAAAGCAGATGTATTAGTACAGACATTAACACAAAAAAATATTAATTTAATTTCAATTAAAGAAAATATTAATTTAAATACTGCTTTAGGAAAACATAATTTCAGAAGTTACGTTAATGCAGCACAATATGAAAGTGAATTAATTAGTGAACGAGTAAAAAACAGTGTTAGATTTAGAAAATTAAATAATATTCCGATTGGTAAAGCACCATATGGTTATATTTATCTAAAAGATTCAAATGGATTTAAAAAAATGATTAAGAATGATAATGAATATGCTGTTATTGAATTCATTAGCAATAATTTATTTAAAGAAAGAAGTAGTGATCAATTAACTAATGAATTATATAAATTACTTAACAAATTAAAATGTGATTCAACTCAATTTGTACCAATTACATTTACATTAGAAGATAATCAATATGAATATGAAAACTATTCAGGTAATCATAAAATTAAGATTAAATATAATATTTTAGCAGAAGTATTAAATGATTATAATATTAAAAAACAAGGAAAATTATGGACATCTCAATCAATTTCAAATGTATTTAAAAATATTTCACACAATGAATTACGTAGACTAAGAATTGCTTAGAGCAGTAATTAATTATTAAATAAAATTGAATTTTTTTTTACTTTAGTTAAAATGGAGAGTTTAGAAAATCAGGTTAATTTAATTGAAATTTTTAATTATATTGATTCATTTAAAAAAAGAGACAATAAAGTTAGTTTTAGATATTGTAGTGATGAAAAATGTATAAATTCTGCAAGATATGGAGTATTACAGAATTATCCAATATATTGTAATATACATAAAGAAAAATATATGTTTGATGTTATATCAAAAAAATGTATATATTCAGGTTGTATTGTACAACCAACATTTGGATATATATATAATAAACCAGAATATTGTAAAAAACACGCAAAAGATGATATGATTAATGTAAAATTACAGTTATGTAACCATGAAAATTGTAGTAAAAAAGCAACTTATCGTCATTTAGAAATAAGATTAAATGATAAAAACAAATTAGAATTATTTATAAATAAAAATATTAAACCAATATATTGTAGAATACATAGAAAAGAAAATATGATTAACATATACAAAAAAATACACAAATAGAAACACATAATTTATATGTATTTAGATATCAAATTGTAATATGCACGTGCCATATGGCGTCTGTATAGAACTTCTTGTATGGTAAGTATTTCAAAATCACCGATAAGAAGTTTCAATACTAATTCAAATACATCAAGAAATGTGTATGCTGTATTTGGGACAAGGTCAAAAACTTTTTCAGTCTTTACTTGTTTGGACATCAGCTTAAATTTTTTAATGATGGACTTGTTAACAAGGACAATAAGAAAGTATGGCGCAATCATCTTGTGTTCTTTCTTTGAGATACTAATAATAAAGTATAAAAATTCAATTATTTTTTAAATAATAATTACTACTACTAACTACAGTAGTTATGTAATTAAATTTGTATTTAAAGATAATATATATACATATATATACATATAAGTTAAAATACTTATATGTATAAAACGCTCCTTTAGCTCAGTTGGTAGAGCCTCGGTCTTATGAGCCGAAGGTCGTGGGTTCGATCCCCACAGGGAGCATTTATTTTTTTGATAAAAAATTGAATTTATTTATTACATTAACAAAATGATGAATATTAAACAAGAAATGAATTTATTTACAATGTTTAATGAAATTGATTTATTTAAAGAAATAGAACAGCAATATAATATCCCAGAAGATATAAAAAATATAATAAAATCATATTTATTTGATGTAAATTTATTTAAAGATACGTGGAGAAATAAAATATTAAAAACATTATCAATAGTAGATAGAGGAATAGAATTAATACCACTATATTATGTAAGTGATACTGATTATTATTATTTATTAGCACCAATAATATTAAATGAATATTATTGTTTAGAATGTTATTTAGAAACATTATTTAAAAGACAAAAATATATAAATAATATAAACTGTATAACTTGCAATGATATACAAAATAATAAAGAATGGTGGACTAATATGTATAGATCTTCATATGACCGGTTTAAAAAAAGTTATAACCTAAATTCTTTAAAAAAATCATGTACATACGATTTTACAGGTATAAAAATATTTATAAAATCAAATACGCATTTAACAGAAATGATATTATCTGGGAAATTAGATAATTATAAATTAAAAGATTTAGTATTATTATGTAAAAAATAAAAATTATAATCTATCTAAATAATTTTTATCAGAATATTCGGGATCATTTAAAGGTGTATATGTTATAGCCATTGAACAATAGTTAACTGGATTTAATTTATAATCTCTAAATTTATATAAATTAAATTCAATTGCATGTTCTAATAATATTTTAAAGTTATACCAAAATTCATCATCGTGTCCATAACTAACAGCAGTACTATGTGCTAATTCATGAATAGCGACAAACATAATATCATTAAAATTATGAAATTCATTAGGGTTAATAAAATCTCGCAAACATAATGAAATATGTTCACCTTTATTGATATTAAATGACACTTCTTTTCCTGCTATAGTTGGAAAATTTTCTTTAATAGAATGAGATTTATAATTTTTTTGTAGTTTATAAATAATATTTTTAATAATTTTTAATTTTTTAGGGTTAATATTATTAGTGTTGTTATAATATTTTTTAGTCATTCTATTAATTAATTCTAATAAATTATTATCTACATTATATAATATTTCTCCTGCTTTATCATAATTACTATATGTATTAATAATTTTATATGATTTATTATTAATATTATAATTAAAATATGATATATGACCAAAATAAATATAATACTGTAATTTATGTATTAAATATAAAATTGCAACTATTATAAATCCTAATGAAATAGTTGTTAAAACCGGAGTAACTATAGAATGATGTGATAAATTTGACATAGTAAGGTGCTAATAAAATTAAACTATAAGTGTATATCAGTTTTATAAATTAACTATAATAAATTAAATAATGTTTTTATATTTTTTAATAATTGAATTTAAAGAAATAAATTATTTTTATATATAATTATTAAATAATGTGTGGAATTTTTGTAGTTTTTCATAAAACTGGATTTTATCAAGATCAATATACTAATGAAAAAAATATATCAGAAATAAATAATTTCAAATTACAAGTTTATATTGATATATTAATTAATAATGCTAAATTAATGAAACATAGAGGATTTGAAGATAATCATAAAATTATTAATAATAAATTACTATTTTATCATAACAGATTATCAATAAATGATTTATCAAAAAATGGAGATCAACCATTATTTAATAATTTAATTGCAATTGCTGTAAATGGCGAATTTTATAATTATATAGAATTATATAATGAAGTTAAAGAACTATTACCTTCTTATAAATTCAAATCAAAATCTGATTCAGAAATAATAATTCCATTATACTTATTATATGGATCTGCATTTATAAATAAATTAAAAGGTATGTTTTCATTTGTATTATACGATATGACAAAAAATATATTTTTAGCATGTAGAGATCCTTTTGGTATTACTTCTTTATACTATGCAATTGATAATAATAGATTAATATTCAGTTCTGAATTAAAAAGTTTAATTCATTTATCTCAAAATGTTAAACCTTTTCCTCCAGGCTATTTATTTATAAATAACACATTTTTCAATTATTATAAACCAGAATGGTTAATTAATACTCAAAATAATCCAATCAAATTACCAATTGGTGATATAAATTATAAAGAATTACAAAAAAAATTGATAGATAGTGTATATTCACATATCACATTAACTGATCAACCAATTGGATTTTTATTAAGTGGGGGATTAGATAGTAGTTTAATTGTTTCAATTGCAAATTTTTTAAAAATAAAAAATATAATTAAAAATGAAATATTTACATTTACAATTGGATTAGAAGGAGGTAGTGATATTAAATATGCAGAAGAAGTAGCAAAAGAATTAAAAACTAATCATACGACATATAATTTTAATTTTAATGATGTAATTAATGAATTATCTAATATTATTTATTATATCGAAACATATGATATTACAACAGTTCGTGCGTCTATTTGTAACTATCTATTAATAAAGAAAATCAGAGAAAATACTAATATTAAGGTTTTATTATCTGGAGAAGGATCAGATGAATTATTTGGTGGATATTTATACTTTCATAAATGCCCTTCTGATAGTGAAATGCAATTAGAATTAACTGATAAATTAGTACAATTACATAAATATGATTGTCTAAGATCGCATAAATCAGGAATGGCTAATACTATAGAAGTAAGAGTACCATTTTTAGATATTGATTTTGTAAATTATGTAATGAATATTCCACCGAAATATAAATTAATTAATGAAAATCAACCAATTGAAAAATATATATTAAGAAAAGCATTTGATTCTTTGGATAATGTATTTTTACCAAATAGTGTATTATATAGACAAAAAGAACAATTTAGTGATGGCATATCTAATTCAGAAAATAATTTAATTGATCAATTAAAAGAATATGCTAATAATTTCATTTCTGATGATGAATTTGAAAAAAGAAATGAGATTTATACAACTAATACACCTATTAGTAAAGAACATATGATGTATAGAAAAATATTTGAAGATAGATTTAATAATAATACTAAAACTATTTTAACTGTTGATCATAATGCAGAATCAATTGCATGTTCTACAAAAAGAGGATTAGAATGGTTAAAGATATCAGACAAATCACAATTAAATGATCCATCTGGTAGATCAATTGTAGACGTATATAAAACAAATTAAAAATGATTTTAACGATTTTTATTTATTTTTTTGTAAAATAAAATTGAATTTCTTTTTAAATACTTAGTACATAACATAATAAAGTTTAACAATGAGTCAATACATTAACATTAATGAATTTAACGTAGATTTAAGTAATAAACAAGTGCGTATTAAATTAAATGAGTATTTTAAAGAGATTCATACTAAATTCTATCCTGATTTAGATATTTCATTTATGGATTATTTCTTAGATTTAACTAAAAATGAAGGTGAATTTATTGTTGAACATCAAAAATTAAAAGAATATGGCGTTTTAACTAATGTAGACTCTAGTGAAAAAATTAAAAGAAGTTTAGAACGTCTATTTTTAATTGAAAATGAAGATTATCAGGTGTCCCAAGTGGGACAGCCGGTTAAACAAGGT
>JACCDZ010459366.1_pt1 | contig 12419 bp, 10 predicted proteins | sample 7449551 | NCBI WGS metagenome assembly JACCDZ01 (sample SAMN15323452, study PRJNA562643) | freshwater metagenome | isolation source: river surface water | place: USA:Blue River Watershed | collected 2017-08-18
ACATTACCATGAGGCATTTATTTAACCGCGGTTTTTACAAGCCGATGGGAGTTTCGGGAGACACTTTACGCGAAGCTTTATTGGCTTTACGTCCTGAAATTTACGGAAATATTGCCGACGAAAAAGTAGAATTAAACGGACTTTTGTACGTTATTGAACGACTTCCTATCGGGATTGAAGAATGCCGATTTATCAATTTAACTTCAGAAGAAGGCTATTCAAAATCGCACTTTAAAGCGATTGTCCCTCCAAAAAGACGTCGTAATTGTTACCGAATTGACGAAGACCAAATGAATGTGGTCATTACCCGCGGGCGTTCGGACATTTACGATATTTTGACCCACTTGACCTTTATCTTCATCGAATCACACAAGATTAAAAACAGAGTGTTGTTAGACGAAGGTGGGGAAGTGTCCCACGATTGGAAAAAATTAGAAATTGCGGTTCAGCAAAATAAAAAATTAACTCAAATAGAGAAAGAGAAAGCAATTTCTCATACCGCTAATATCTTAGGCAGAACCTTCGAAGAAATTTTAGACATCTACGATGCGTTTGGTTCGGCTACCTCGCCAGATCGTTTCTTACACGTTATTTATTGGTTGGGAAAATTAGCTATCGAAGAAATCGTAGAAAACAACAAACGCACCATCACTTTCAGTCCGGTTTTGAGAGAGCGATTGGGACACCACATACATGGAGAAATTTGGGCAACCAACATTAAAGAAGTTTTAAAAGAAAATAACTTATTAGGCAGACCGATCCATGTGATTAGTGCCAATATGCACTCGGTGATGAACTCCATTTTTGCTGTTCCGGCTTTGAAAACGAAGTTCAAAAACCAATCGGATTTCTTTATTTATGAAGAATTGAGTAAGTCAGGAGCACATGAGGTGCGTGATTTAGTCGAAGCAGTTGCCTTGAAACAAGGAATGATTTCGTTACCCGACACATCAGGAACGAATATCGATGTTCAGATTTTTGACACTGCCAAAATTGATTGGAGCAAAACCTCTTTCCCTAAAGCGGATTTAGGCACCGAAAAGCCTGTGATTATTGTCATGGATTATGCTTTTGGGGAACAAGCGTATGAAACGATTGACGAGTTATTCAAGCCGTATAAAAAAGAAACCTTCCTAAACGCCCAGTCGATTTCGATTATGGGTAAAGCCGGAATTCTAGAAGGAGGAAAGGGAGACATTATGATTCCGAACGCGCATATCAACGAAGGAACGGCGGACAATTATTTCTTTGAAAATGAATTAACTGCCGATATGTTTGAAGGGAATGACATTGCAGTATTTGCTGGTCCAATGGTAACGGTTCTAGGTACTTCATTGCAAAACAGGGATTTGTTGAAATTCTTTCACGAATCGACTTGGAGAGCAATCGGACTAGAAATGGAAGGGGCTTATTATCAAAAAGCCATCCAATCAGCTTCAAGAATTAGAAAAAGTGTACCAAAAGATGTCAAAGTCCGCTACGCGTATTACGCCTCAGATAATCCATTAGAAACCGGAAGCACATTGGCTTCAGGAGGTTTAGGAACTACAGGAGTAAAACCAACGTATTTGATTACGATCAAAATTTTGGAACAAATTTTTAATGTAAAATAAGAAGCCTGTTTTTATAAAAAATGGCAACCACATAGAAACATAGGTTTTTGAATTCAACAGAAAGCGTTATAGAAACACTAGTGTTTATCGCATAGCTCGAGCTATGCGAAAAGTAAAACGCCTCTCTTTTCCTTTCACTAGATTTTCATCTATGTTTCTATGTGGTTAAAAACTATAGAGTATAAAATTAAAAACTATCAAATGAAACGAATATTGATAACAGGAGCGGCGGGATTTTTAGGTTCGCATCTTTGTGACCGATTTATAAAAGAAGGCTATTTTGTTATAGGAATGGACAATTTGATTACGGGCGATTTGAAAAATATCGAGCATTTATTCAAGTTGGAAAACTTCGAATTTTACCACCACGATATCACTAAATTCGTACACGTTCCAGGAAAGTTAGATTACATTTTACATTTTGCTTCGCCAGCAAGTCCGATAGATTATTTAAAAATTCCGATCCAAACCTTGAAAGTAGGTTCGTTAGGAACACACAATTTATTAGGATTAGCGAGAGTAAAAAAAGCACGTATTTTAATTGCTTCGACTTCAGAAGTGTATGGCGATCCTTTGGTACATCCACAAACCGAAGAATACTATGGTAACGTAAATACGATAGGCCCAAGAGGAGTGTATGACGAAGCGAAACGCTTCCAAGAATCGATTACCATGGCCTACCATACGTTTCACGGTGTAGAGACTCGTATTGTCCGAATTTTTAATACGTACGGACCAAGAATGCGCCTTAATGACGGACGAGTAATACCAGCTTTTATTGGTCAAGCCATTCGCGGCGAGGATTTAACCATTTTTGGAGACGGAATGCAAACACGTTCGTTTTGTTATGTAGACGATCAGGTGGAAGGAATTTATAGACTCTTGCATTCGGATTATGTGTATCCAGTGAATATTGGTAATCCAGACGAAATTACCATCAAAGATTTTGCCGAAGAAATTATCAAGTTAACAGGTACGAATCAAAAAGTAGTCTATCATCCATTACCCATAAACGACCCTTTACAGCGTCAGCCTGACATTAGCAAAGCCAAAGAATTGCTAGGCTGGGAGGCCAAAGTAGGGCGCGCCGAAGGAATGAAAATTACCTACGAGTATTTCAAATCCCTTTCGCCAGAAGAACTCTCGAAAGAGGAACACAAAGATTTTTCGAATTATATTAAATAAAAATTCAACCCGCTTAAAAAGCGGGTTTTTTTGTTTAAAGAATATAACCCTCGCAGGGTTCCGTCCCTGAGAGGGTTCAATGATTAATGACGCGGATTTTCAAATTATTTTATTACATTTGAAAAGCCCAAAAACTGCATTGGATTCCAAATCAAATTCCTTTACAGATTTATTGAAAACAAAACTGTTTGTAAACGCATGCGTTTATAATATACGTATAAATAAGCTAGCTTTATGATATTAGGCTGCTTTAAACAAAATGAAAAAAAATGAAAAAATTAACAACAACGATATTCATAATTTTATTTGCTTTAACAATTAATGGTCAATCATATAGTATTGACCTTTTTGAAAAGCAAAATCAGGTTCAATTAGATATATGGACTTATGGTGCTTGGCAACCAACAGATAGCACTCATATAAAAGCATCTATAACCAAGTTCGATACAGTCTACATTTTTCGTATAAATTCTATTAAGAGCAATCAAATTATTTTATGGACTGAGAAAGAGATTGTAAATTCAGCTTTCCCTTTTCAAATAAATACAGCAAATGATATAAATATAATTAAGAGTGATAAATATTATCAAATGATGATGAATGATCTACGAAACGATGTTAAAAAAAGAATGAGTATGACAGATAAAAACTTAGAAGAGATGGAAGGGTATCAGAATTTTCTCATTAACCCTAGGGTTATGTATGAAGCGTATCATCAACCATATATTGAAATCCTGAAACACTTTATCTCAAAGCAAATAAAGAATCAAATTATAGACGTTTGGGAACCGGATTTCAGCGATTCAATACCTGCAAAACTAATTACTAAGTGTTCATTAAAAAATGAAAAATTAATTACTAATCATACTCTACAACAAGATGAAAAAACAGTATGTAATTTTTTATTTGATAAAGAGATAGAAGCTTATAAATCAGAAGGAAAAGATGCCGACTGGTATGCTGAAACATTTAGTAGAGATAAATGCCCTTTTATGCATACAGAATATAAATTTGACACTGAATTAGTGAAGAATGGGGAATTCTATAGCCCAATTCGAATAAAATATGAAAGGAGAGAACCAACATCAGTTGAAATAATAATTACAATAAATTTATAGCAAAGCCGCCCGCTCCCGCGCGAATCCTTTCGCGTGGTTTCTATCAAGCAAAATAAATAGTTGGCATTAACCAAGAATTGAAACAACGGCAGTAACCATAAAAAAACTCATGACCAACGACTATTTAGAAAGTGTACAAAAGCAGTTTCAGTATTACAAAATGCTGGGCGACCAAACGTTTTCTCAATTGCAAGACGAAGCATTGTTTTGGCAACCTAATGCCGAAAGCAATAGTATTGCAACCATCGTGAAACATCTTTGGGGCAATATGCTGTCGCGTTGGACAGATTTTTTGACTACTGATGGTGAAAAAGAATGGAGAAATCGAGAAGCTGAATTTGAAAATAACATATCTACTCGTCAAGAATTGTTAGACCAATGGGAAGAAGGCTGGAACTGTTTATTTAACGCCTTAAACAGTTTGACTCTAAACGACTTTCACAAAGAAATTTACATTCGGAATCAAGGACATAGCGTTATCGAAGCCATTAATAGACAACTAGCACACTATCCGTATCATGTGGGACAAATTGTATTTATAGGGAAAATGGTGTGCGATAACAAATGGACCTCTTTGTCCATTCCAAAAGGGGATTCCGCTTCCTACAATGCCGACAAATTTTCAAAACCCAAACAAAAAACCCATTTTACAGACGAATATTTAAGCAAAGACGAAGAATAGCCGTTAAAAAAGCAGGGTTTTTGTTTATAGAATTATCTAACCTGCAAGGTCTTTTTGACCTTGTAGGTTTTGTTTTAAAACGAGTCTAATACCTACAAGGTTTCTTAAACCTTGTAGGAAAAGGGGTGTTCCAACAACTTTTTAAAAATTAATTATTATTTCCGTTCAAAAGCCATTATTTTTGCACCACAACTAATACAACTACAACATGACTATTTTACTATTGGGTTCAGGCGGAAGAGAGCATGCGTTTGCATGGAAAATGATTCAGAGTCCGCTTTGCGACACCCTTTTTGTTGCACCAGGAAACGCGGGAACCGCAGCAATAGCGAATAATATCAACATCAACCCTACTGATTTTCCGGCCATCAAAGACTTTGTCTTAAAAGAAAAAGTGGAAATGGTTGTCGTTGGTCCAGAAGATCCATTGGTAAAAGGGATTTACGATTTCTTCTTGAATGATGCAGACATAAAACACGTTCCTGTAATAGGTCCATCTATAATTGGCGCACAATTAGAAGGAAGTAAAGAATTCGCCAAAGAATTCTTATTCAGACATAACATTCCAACAGCGGCTTATGATAGTTTTACGGCTGAAACCGTAGAACAAGGATGCCAATTTTTAGAAACACTTCAACCGCCGTATGTTTTGAAAGCAGACGGATTGGCTGCCGGAAAAGGCGTGTTGATTATTCAAGATTTGGCAGAAGCCAAAGAAGAATTGCGCAATATGTTGGTACACCAAAAATTTGGAACTGCAAGCGCTAAAGTGGTGATCGAAGAATTTTTGGACGGAATTGAATTGAGTTGTTTCGTTTTGACTGACGGAAAGAGCTATAAAATTTTGCCAACAGCCAAAGATTACAAACGCATTGGCGAAGGAGATACCGGCTTGAATACAGGCGGAATGGGAGCCGTTTCCCCAGTTCCTTACGTTGACGCTGTTTTGATGGAAAAAATCGAAACCCGCATTGTAAAACCAACAATTGATGGATTTCAAAAAGACGGAATCCCGTACAAAGGATTTGTTTTTATTGGATTGATTAACGTAAAAGGCGAACCGATCGTGATTGAGTACAACGTGCGAATGGGTGATCCAGAAACGGAAGTTGTAATTCCGAGATTAAAAACTGATTTAGTGGAATTGTTTTTGGCTGTAGCCAATGAAAAACTAGACCAAATTGCGTTGGAAGTGGACGAAAGAAGCGCCACAACCATTATGGTGGTTTCGGGCGGTTATCCAGAAGAATTTGAAAAAGGAAAAGTAATTACAGGTATAGAAAACATTACGGATTCGATCGTTTTTCACGCAGGGACGAAATTAGAAAACAATCAAGTTTTATCTAACGGAGGGCGTGTTTTGACCGTTACTTCGTATGGCGATAACTTTGAAGAAGCCATAAAAAAATCTTACCAAAATATCGCTAAGCTTCAATTTGATAAGATGTATTTTAGAAAAGATATTGGAAACGACTTAAAGTAGTTTCCAATATTTCTTTATTATTTCAAGAATGAATGTGCAGTAGTATCTTGATTTTCAGTACCTGCTTCGTCAAAAATTTGTAATTGTTTGATCCAATATACGATTGCAGCAGCACAAATAATCATAAAGATCCAGTTGATTGCATTAGCAGCAGTCCATGAAGAAAGCTCTAAAGATCTTAAAAAATCAAGAGGAGCAAATAATACATCTACAAATAAGAATTGAATTCCTTCGAAAAATGATTTCATAATAGTATAAAATTATGTTGTTATTTTGAGTTGGTGTAAATCTAAAAAAAAAATAAACTAGCGCTATTCAGCTAAACTTTTTTGAACTTGTTTTAAACAAGTAGTATATTTACAGACACAAAAGTATAAAATATCCTTATGATTGCAAGTGTTTTTAAAAAATCTACACCATTAAATTACGCTTTGATCGTATTTTTAGTGTTGTTTTTCTTTTTTATCTACCAAATCCAAGATACTTCTTGGATGTCTTCGGGGATTTTACTACTAAAAAAAGGATTTACTTTTCTGGTGGTGTTAGCATCTATCTTCTTGACTAGTTTCATTGGAAAACGCAACGGATTGACCAAAGATAGCAGTTATACCGCGATTTTTTTCTTGTTGCTCTTGTTGTTCTTTCCAACAATTCTTAACAACTTAAATATTCTTTTCGCTAATTTTTTTGTTTTGTTAGCCTTGCGTCGATTGATTTCGCTGCAGTCGATGAAAGCGTCTAAAGAAAAAATATTTGATGCTTCTTTATGGATTATTTTAGCCTCATTATTTCATTTTTGGTCGATTTTGTTCTTGATTTTAGTGTTTATTTCAATTATTTTATTGGTTTCGAGAGATTATACTAATTGGGTTTTGCCTTTTATCGCCTTGTTGGCTGTTGGAATATTGTTTGCCTTTTTCACTTCTATTTTTGACATTAATACACTTCAATATCTTGAAAATGCAAGTCAAACAAATTTTGCGATTGATTATTTTAAGAACACTAGCGAAAACATAGCTTTTTCTATCTACGTATCAGTAGCGTTGTTTTTTGTGTTTTCAATGTTCATTAGTTTGTCACACCGACCTTCAATGACTCAAACTTCCTATAAAAAGGTGGTTGCCTCCTTTTTTATTGGAGCTATTGTTTTTGTTGTTTCAGCAGATAAGTCCAGTGATTTTTTAGCATTGACAATTGCGCCTTTAGCCATTTTAGCAACTGCGCATCTAGAGTATTCTCAAACGAGATTTAAGCAAGAAATAGCTTTTGGACTAGTGCTTTTGTGTAGTTTGTATTCGTTTGTGAGCCAATTATAATTTTGGGCCATAAGCCAAATCTCCCGCATCGCCCAATCCCGGAACAATATAACTATGCTCGTTGAGGTGGTCGTCTGTGGCGGCAATCCAAAGATGGCAAGTGTCGGGTAATTCGGCTTTCAAATGCGCAATTCCTTCAGGTGCGGCAATCACCACTGCGATATGAATTTCGGCAGGAGTACCTCTTTCCATCAATTGTTTAAAAACAGCTACAATAGATTGTCCTGTGGCTAACATAGGGTCTACAACAATAACTGTTTTGTTGTTAATATCAGCAACCGCTTGGTATTGGACTACAATTTCAAAAAAATCGTCGTTATTGGGGTGGTGGCGGTAAGCCGAAATAAATCCGTTTTCGGCAGCATCAAAATAGTTGAGAAAACCATTGTGCAATGTTAAACCCGCCCTAAGAATAGAACAAATCACCAATGGATTTTTAATATACTGCATCGCCTTTATTCCTAAAGGTGTTGGAATAGCAACCGCCTTATACTCTAATTTTTTACTCATTTCATACGCCATGATTTCGCCAATGCGCTCCATGTTTTTTCTAAAACGGAGGCTATCGTTGTGAATATTCACATCACGAATTTGACCTAAGAAATGATTCAAAACACTATTATTATCCGAAAGTTGATGAATTTGCATAATTAGAATTTTAGCTATTGGGATAAAACTTTAATCGTTTTTCCACACTATAAATGTATAAAAAAGTATCTTTGTCTTTCAATTTTATAAGAGATGTTTTCAAAATTAGCCTATTCAGTATTCGAAAAAAGTATCCAAGATTATCACCAATTTGATAATGTAGACCAACCGATTAACAATCCTTTTCCAAAGGAACAATTCGAACATTTATTGTATCTAAAAAATTGGATCGATACGGTTCAATGGCACTTTGAAGATATTATTAGAGACCCGAATATTGACCCAGTTGCAGCTTTAACATTGAAAAGAAGAATTGATGCTTCGAATCAAGAACGCACCGATATGGTGGAATATATTGACAGCTATTTTTTGCAAAAATACAGTCATGTTAATGCCAAACCTGAGGCTAAAATCAATTCTGAAAGTCCAGCTTGGGCTTTTGATAGATTGTCTATTTTGGCATTGAAAATTTATCATATGCAAGAAGAGGTAAGTCGTCCAGATGCTTCTCAAGAACATAAAGATAAGTGCCAAGAAAAGCTAAACGTTTTATTGGAACAAAGAACCGATTTATCGACTGCCATTGACGATTTGTTGACCGACATTGAAAACGGAAACAAATTCATGAAAGTGTACAAACAAATGAAAATGTACAACGACGATGATCTGAATCCGGTGTTGTACCAAAACAAAAAGTAAACTCCAGACAATAATTTGTCACACAAAATCCAACATATAGCCGTCATGAGACTTTCCGCAATGGGAGATGTCGCCATGACGGTTCCTGTTTTACGGGCGCTGGTAAACCAATATCCCGAGCTGAAAATCACAGTAATTTCACGGCCGTTTTTCCAACCGTTTTTCAAGGATATTCCGAATCTTCAATTTTTCTCTTTTGACGAAAAAGAGCGTCACAAAGGGATTGTAGGTTTGTGGCGCATGTTCCAAGATTTGAAAGCGTTACAAATCGATGCTTTTGCTGATTTACACAATGTATTGCGTTCCAAAGTAATCCGTACTTTATTTGCTTTAAGCGGAAAAAAAATAGTTTTTGTAGACAAAGGACGCGCTGAGAAAAAAGCGTTAACACGCGCTGAAAATAAAATTTTTCAGCCTTTGACAACTATGTTTGAAAGACACCAATTGGTTTTTGAAACGCTGGGTTTTCCAATCGATTTGTCTCAGCCTAAATTTCCTCCAAAAGCCAAAATTTCCCAACCCGAAATAGCAACAATTGTTGCCCAATCAAAAAACACAATAGGCATTGCGCCTTTTGCCCAATATAATTCCAAAGTATATCCACTTGATTTAATGCAAGAAGTAGTTGATGCTTTGGCAGCCAATGAAAACCAAACTGTTTTTCTCTTTGGTGGAGGCCAAAACGAAAAAGAACAACTTCAAAACCTAGCAGGCGATAAAAAGAATGTCATCAATATGGCGGGTAAAATTCCCTTTCAAGACGAGTTGAATTTAATAAGCAACTTAGACGTGATGTTGTCTATGGATTCTGGCAACGGACATATAGGGGCGATGTTAGGTGTACCAGTAGTGACGCTTTGGGGCGCGACCCATCCGTACGCGGGTTTTTTACCTTTTAATCAATCATTAGACAACGCTTTGGTTTCCGATAGAAATCAATATCCACAACTACCTACCTCTGTGTATGGGAATAAAAAAGTAGCGGGTTATGAAAATGCCATGCGTACGATTTTACCAGAACAGGTGGTGGCTCGAATAGCCGAAATCCTTAATAGTAAACAATAAAAAACGAGAAGCATTCACTTCTCGTTTTTATTTATTTTAAACTTAGCGGCAATAATTAAACATCATCAAAATCCACACGAATTGTAGCCGAGGTAGGATGTGCTTGACAAGTCAAGATCAATCCGTCTGCTAGTTCTTTTTCAGAAAGAATAGAGTTTTTAGTCATTTCGGCTGTTCCTTCAGTAACACGTGCTAAGCAACTACTACAAATACCGCCTTGGCACGAATACGGAGCGTCTATGCCTTGTTTTAAGGCAGCGTCCAAGATAGTTTGTTTGGCTGACATTTCGAAAGTCGTTTCTTCATCGTCCACCATCACCGTAATTTGCGCGTGTCCGTCTAACGATTGCTCGATAGTGTGTTCTTTGGTAGAAGTTGAAAACAATTCAAATTTGATATTGGATTCTCTGACGTTTTTTTCTTTTAAAGCATCCGAAACGGTATTTATCATTTCTTCAGGCCCACACAAATAGAATTTGTCAAAATCCAAACTGGCGTGTTTTTCTTTCAAGATATAATTCACAGTTGATTTGTCAATTCGTCCAGACAAAGCTCCATCTGCTTTGGATTGGCTGTACACATACTGAACAAACAAACGCCCAACGTATTGCGATTGTAAATCGTGTAATTCTTGGTGGAAAATCGTTTCTTCTGGCGATTTGTTTCCGTATACCAATACAAAGCTGCTTTTTGGTTCGCTTTTTAAAACCGATTTCAAGATAGAAATTGCTGGTGTGATTCCGCTACCTGCCACAAAAGCGGCATAATTACGTTGGCGATCTACTTGAGGTTCAAAGGTAAATTTTCCTTCGGGTTTTCCTACTTCGAGTACATCACCCGCTTTGAGTTTGGTAATGGCAAACTGTGAAAAAAGTCCGTTAGAAACTGCTTTTACCGCAATGCGTAACTCGCCACTATCCGGAGCAGAACAAATCGAATAGGCGCGACGAATTTCTTGGTTATCCAAAGTCAATCGCAAATTAATGTATTGACCAGCAATGAAAGTATAGTTGGATTGTAATTCTTCAGGAACAGAAAAAAGAATCGAAACAGCGTCTTTGGTTTCGCGTTTCACTTCTTTAATAATTAATTTTAAAAAGGAAGACATAATTGTAATTTTTGACAAATATACTAAACTAGGGTGTTTTTAGAAAATGATAAAGATCAGGTTTGTAGGTTTTGCCACAAACCGGCCCGCCTCAGACCGGCCCGCAAAAGCACAAAGAATAGTTTTTTCTCCACACATTAAAGTAAGAGCTATATGCGTTTTCGAAAAATTTCCTTTAACTAAAATCAAAACTTGTAACTTTTTATTATTTTTAACTACTTATTCACCAAATCTATACCTAATGAAGTTTATTCTACATTTTCTCTCGCTGGAATGGAAATCATTTTCCCGTTCGGCTTCTTTTGGAACCAATCTCGCCATCAAGATTTTAATGGCCATTGTAGCGTTATTGTATTCTTTCGCTTTGCTTTCGATGGGAATTGGGCTGTATTATGGTCTAAAAGAAAATCATTTAGATCCTTTAGTTCAAGTCAACACCTTTTTGATTTACTATTTCCTCTTCGACTTAACACTGCGTTTTTTATGGCAAAAAATCCCTGTTATGAACATTCGCCCAATGCTAATTTTACCCATTAAAAAAAGTACGATTGTTCATTTTTCTCTTGGAAAAACCGCTTTGTCTTATTTTAATTGGATGCACGTTTTTTTCTTTCTTCCTTTCTCCGTGGTGTTGTACCTAGAAAACCATCCAATAGAGAGTGTTATTTCTTGGCATTTAGCGATGTTTTCGATAGTGTATATTAACAATTTCATCAATGTATTGTTTAGCAACAAAGACAATTTGTTTGGAATTTTACTAGCAATTGTAGTTGTTTTAGGCGGATTACAACATTACGGTTATTTCAACATTACAGATTATTCCGCACCATTTTTTGAAGGACTATTTCACAGTCCGGGATTATTTTTAGTTCCACTTCTACTGCTTATAGGCCTATATAAAATCACCTATGATTTCTTTAAAAAGCAATTGTATCTCGATGCAGGACTAGCCACTAAATCAGCTATTGCAAAAACAGAAAATTTAAGTTGGCTGAATCAGTTTGGGACTTTAGGCACATTTTTGAAAAATGATATCAAATTAATCAAGCGAAACAAACGTTCTAAAACTACTGTGGGCATGAGTATTTTGTTTTTGTTTTACGGGTTTATCTTTTTTAACAACCCATCTCAACCACAAGCCATGCAGATTTTTGCAGGGATTTTTGTCACAGGTGGCTTTTTGTTCACTTTTGGTCAGTTTGTGCCAAGTTGGGACAGTCAATACTACCCATTAATGATGACCCAAAACATTTCATACAAGAACTATTTGACCTCAAAATGGTGGTTAATTGTGATTGCAACTGTAATTTCTACCGTAATATCTTCCTTTTATATCTACCTCGGATGGGAGATCTATTTGACTATTTTGGCGGGTGCTGTATACAATATTGGCGTCAATTCCCATTTGGTTTTGTATGCGGGTGCTTATACTAAAACTCCAATTGATCTAACTTCAAGTAAAGGGGCTTTTGGCGATAAAAAAGCGTTCAACTTACAAACCA
>JACCDZ011921479.1_pt1 | contig 12419 bp, 10 predicted proteins | sample 7449551 | NCBI WGS metagenome assembly JACCDZ01 (sample SAMN15323452, study PRJNA562643) | freshwater metagenome | isolation source: river surface water | place: USA:Blue River Watershed | collected 2017-08-18
AAGCCTGGGTCAACGGTACCGACGAGCCGCGCGGCTTGGGCGCCTTGGCCAAGACCCTGTCCATGGACATGCGCACCAACGACCCCGCCTGGCTGCGTCTGAAACTGGATGCTATGTCCACCGTGGCCGAAGAACATGCGTTTGAAATGCCCTTCCCGCCCCACGGCCACAAGCGCCTGTTCCCCGGCGTGGTGGCGGCCACTGCCGCCGTGATTCGCTGGCGCTGCGAACAGTTGGGCGCCTTTGCCGGTGCCGACAACGCCGACAACACCCCGGTACTGAACTCCATGTTCAGCCGCAGCGAACCACAAACCGGCCCCTCCGGCACCTTGGCTTGGTCGGTGGACATTGACAACCCGGCCACCGACGAAGCCTTCACCGTCACGCTCAAGGAAGTGACCCTGCCCAACGCCGACGGCACCTTGGTGACCCGCCCCTGCGCCATCGGCTTCTCGGGTAACTACCCCAAGGCCTACGACGGCCTGGCCCGCGTGCTGTCGCTGGACATGCGCGTCATCGACCCAGCCTGGATAGGCATGAAGCTGCGCAAGCTGCTGAACTACGCCGAACCCCTGGGCCACTTCATGGCCTTCGTGCCGGGCCTGCCCCACGGCGAGCGCCGCCAGCAAACCTGGCCCTCCACCGTGGCCTACATGGCACGGCTCATCATCCACCGCTACGCCATGCTCGGTGTGCTCAATGAAGAGGGCTACCCCTTGCGCGACATGGGCGTACTCGACACCCCGCAAGACAAGCATACGCCCCACACCATGGCCGGCAAAGCCTGTCCCGAGTGCGGCAACCCCACCGTGATACACAAGGACGGTTGCGACTTCTGCACCGCCTGCGGGTACGTGGGCCAATGCGGGTAAAAATGGCACTATTCGCTACTTTTTTGATAGCTGCTTGCGCAATGTCTACGGGGGCTAGAGCCAGTTTTCATGCCTAAAACCGCAAAAAACGGGGCCGCAGCCAAAACCTCCGCACTGCCCGGATTCCACGCTCCGGCGGCCGGGTTTGACCAGCCGCACGAACTGCTGCTTGCCTGCCACGAAAGGGTGCAGCGCTCGCTCGCCCTGCTGGGCCGCCTGGTGGCACATGTCGACACCCACGGCCACGACGAATCCAGCCGCAGTGCGGCACGTGACGTGCTGCGCTACTTCCAGATCGCTGCACCTTTGCACCACCAGGACGAGGAGTTGCACCTGTTTCCAGCTCTACTGCGCCAGGCGGACCCGGCTTTGGTAGCAGCCGTACAGCGCCTGCAGCAGGACCATCTCGCTATGGAGTCACTTTGGAGTGAAATCAGGCCACTTTTGGAGCGATGGCAGAGCCCGCAGGCGCAGGGCTGCGCCAGCGACGCACAACGGGACGCCATTGCGGCTTTTTGCGCTATTTATCCTGACCACATTGCACTGGAAGAATCGCGCGTTTTTCCGGCAGCGTTTGACGCACTCGGCCCCCAAGCCGCTGGCGCTGCGGGCCTTGAAATGCAGGCACGCCGCCAGGTGGGGCGTGATTCAACCCCATCCTCCAAAGCCCATCCCTAAGCAGACTGCGTGATGCCCGAGCCAATTTTGACCCACTCTTTGTCCTGGAGCGAAGACCTCCAACTCAACCACAGCGAGATGGACAGCACCCACCGCGAGTTTGTCGACCTGCTCAATGCCGTCCTGCAAGCCGACGACACGCATCTTCTGCCCCGATGGGAAGCACTGGTGGACCACACCCAGGACCACTTCGACCGCGAAGACCGCTGGATGCTGGCAACCGGCTTTACCGCAGACAACGGCCACGCCAGCCAGCACCAGATCATTCTGAAGATCATGCGCGAGGGCACTTTGCGTGGACGCATGGACGAACTCCATGTGCCACGCCAAATGGCCCGCGAGCTGACGGTTTGGTTCCCACAGCACGCACAAGCCATGGATGCTGCATTGGCCCTGCACCTGCAGGAAGTGGGATTTGACACAGCCACCGGTACGATTGCGCACCCGCAAGCACTGCCACTGCAGTCCATCGAAAGTTGTGGCGGTAGCACCTGCGGTGATACCGCCCACTGACGCGGGCGGATACGTTCGAAAGCCCCCGCGGACCGTGCACTGCAGTCGTGCACCGTTGTGACGCGGCGTGCACCGGGCTGCGGCAAAAGCCACAATGCCTGTGTAGTTTTACACACGCGTAAACCCTGAATTTATTGGCACACTGCTTGCTGTACAGTCGGACGCAGCCCGCAAACCATGTGCAGGTACCGATTCATCTACCGATGATTTCCTAATTTGATTGGAGTTTGAAACCATGAAGTTGAACGCAGTAAAAACCGTCGCTTTGGCCGTAGCCGCCATGGGCGTGTTGGCATCCGCCCCCGCACACGCTGGAAAAACCGTCGACGCCATCAAGGCACGTGGCCAGGTGATTTGCGGCGTGCATACCGGCTTGGCAGGCTTCAGCGCCGCCGACTCCAACGGCAAGTGGACCGGCATTGACGTTGACGTGTGCCGCGCAGTTGCTGCGGCCACCTTGGGCGATGCCGAAAAAGTGAAGTTCGTACCGCTGGTCGCTCAGGCCCGTTTCACCGCTTTGCAATCGGGCGAAGTCGATGTGTTGTCGCGCAACACCACCTTCACCCTGACCCGTGACGCATCCCTGGGCTTGAGCCAGACCGCCGTGGTGTACTACGACGGACAGGGATTCATGGTGCCCGTCAAGAGCAAGATCAAAAGCGCCAAGCAACTCAAGGGCCAAACCGTGTGTGTGCAGTCCGGCACCACCACCGAGAAGAACCTGACCGATTTCTCCAAGGCGAACAAACTGAATATCAAGCCCGTGGTGTTTGAAAAGCTCGACGCCGTGGAAGGCGCCTACTTCTCCGGTCGTTGCATCGCTTACACCACCGACGCTTCCGGCCTGGCTTCGGTGCGCAACAAATCTGCCAAAAACCCTGCGGACCACCTGATCCTGCCGGAGCTGATCTCCAAGGAGCCTCTGGGGCCCCTGGTGCGCCGTGGCGACGACGAGTGGGAAGCCATTGTGAAGTGGACCGTCTACGGCCTGCTCGAAGCCGAAGAGGCTGGCATCACCCAGGCCAATGTGGACGACCTCAAGGCCAACACCAAAGACCCTGCCATCGGACGCATGCTCGGGACCACCGAAGACACTGGCAAGCTGCTGGGCCTGGACAAAGAATGGCTGGCACGTGCCATCAAGGCTACCGGCAACTACGGTGAGGTGTTCGAGCGCAACGTCGGACCCAAGTCGGCCCTGCAATTGCCCCGTGGCCTGAACAACCTGTGGACCAAGGGTGGTGTTCAATACGCACCGCCCATCCGCTAAGGGGTTGCGCGGTTTGGCCTGCTGCTAAACCGCCCAAAGGCAGTGGCAGTCCCTGTGGCTGCACTGCCTTTTTTCTTTGACGCTTTGCATTGATACCAAGGGATCCCATGACCGAGCCCTCCTCTCCCCCCAAAAAGAAGTGGTCCTGGCGAAGCCAGGCCTTTCGCGCGCTGGTCTACCAGGTCGTGGCAGTCGCGGTCATTGCACTGTCGGTGCTGTACCTCGCCAACAACACGGCCACCAACATGCGTGCCCGCGGCATCCAGAGCGGGTTCGACTTCCTCAGCAGTGCTGCCGGGTTTGACATAGGCGAAAGTCTGTTTGCCTTTGACTCTGGCGAATCCTACTGGCGTGCCTACCTCGTGGGCATGGTCAACACCCTGCGCGTGGCAGTGGTCGGCATCATCCTCACCACCCTGTTGGGAACATTGGTTGGCGTGGGCCGTTTTTCGCGCAACGCATTGGTGCGTGGCATTTGCGTGGCCTATGTAGAATTTTTCCGCAACATCCCGGTGCTGCTGCAGCTGCTCATGTGGTACTTGTTTTTCACAGAAACTCTGCCCCCTGCAAACGAGCCCATGGTGCTCGGCCCCATCTTCCTAAGCAAGGGCGGTGTCAACTTCCCCATGCCTGTGCCCGGCACGGAGCATTACTTCACCATGGCTGGCGCACTCCTGGGCATTGCAGCAGCCTGGGGTTACCGTCGCTGGGCCCAAAAGGTGTTCGAGGCCACAGGGGTCGTTCGCAGCATGTTCTGGGCCCCCGTCGCCATAGCACTAGGGCTTTCCCTGGCAGGCTGGATTTCGGGCGGCGCCCCCACGGCCTGGAACATGCCCATACAAGGAGAGTTCGCCATTGAAAACGGCGGGGCACTCACGCCTGAATACTTGTCCTTGCTGCTGGGCTTGGTGATCTACACCGCAGCCTTTGTCGCCGAAGTGGTTCGGGCGGGCATCCAGTCGGTATCGCTGGGGCAGGCGGAAGCGGCCAGTGCATTGGGTTTGAGCCGCGGGCAAACCATGCGCCTGGTAATGCTGCCGCAGGCCTTGCGCGTGATCATCCCGCCCATGACGAACCAGTACCTGAACCTGACCAAGAACTCCTCACTGGCCGTCGCCATTGGCTACCCGGACGTGGTGTCCATTGCCAACACCGCCATCAATCAGACTGGCCGCGCGGTGGAATGCATTGCCATCATCATGCTCGTGTATCTCACTACATCGTTGTCCACCTCGATGCTGATGAACTGGTACAACACCCGCTCGGCGATCAAAGAGCGTTGAGGAAGCACAACCATGACAGCCCAAGTTTTTCAACCGATTGCCGCCCGCCATGCCCCCAACCCCAGCACCGGGTGGGTCGGGTGGGCCCGAAACAACCTTTTCAGCGACTGGAAAACCTCGCTGGGTACCGCTGTGGTAGTGGCGGTGCTGCTCTACATCCTGCCCGGCTTCTTCCGTTGGGCGGTGCTCGATGCCGTCACTGTCGCCAGCCCCGAAGCGTGCCATGCGGCCCACGGCGCATGCTGGGGGGTGGTGAAAGAGAAGTTCCGCTTTATCCTGTTCGGGCGCTACCCGTTCGATGAACACTGGCGCGCACTGATCGCCACAACGGCGCTGCTAGCGCTCATTGTTGCCAGTTGCATGCGTATGTTCTGGAAGCCATGTTTGGGCGCTGCCTGGCTGGTGGTGCTGGCCTTCTACTTCACTATCATGTACGGCGGCGTGTTGGGCCTGCGCAAGGTGGAAACCGACCTGTGGAGTGGTCTGCCACTGACCATTTTGCTTGCGTCCTTGTCCATGGTCATGGCCTTCCCCATCGCCCTGTGCATCGCGTTGGGGCGGCGCTCGGGCATGCCAGCCATTCGAAGCCTGTGCACCGTGTACGTGGAGCTCATTCGCGGCGTGCCGCTGATTTCGGTGCTATTCATGGCCTCCTTCATGTTTCCGCTGCTCATGCCTTCAGGCTTCAACATCGATGTACTGATCCGTGTGCTGGCCGGCATTACGCTGTTTGCCGCGGCCTACATGGCCGAGGTGATTCGCGGCGGCCTGCAGGCCATCCCCAAGGGCCAGCTCGAAGCTGCTGCCACCCTGGGCCTTTCGTACTGGCAAACGCAGCGCAAGATCGTGTTGCCGCAGGCACTGGCCATGGTGGTGCCGGGCATCATGAACAACTTCATCTCGACCTTCAAGGACACCTCGCTCGTGGCCATTGTGAGCCTGTATGAACTCACGGGCGCCATGGGCATGGCCATGAATGCGGAGGCCGACTGGCGGCCCTTCCGCCTGGAAGGCTACCTGTTCATTGCCGTTATTTATTTCACTTTCTGCTACTCGATGTCGCGCTACAGCAAATGGATTGAAGCGCAAGTCAACAAGAGCAAACTCCGCTAAGGGCCCCAGAAATGTCTGAACCGATCATTACCTTCAACAAAGTCAACAAGTGGTACGGCAACAATTTTCATGTGCTGCGTGACATTGATCTGACCGTCACCAAAGGCGAGCGTATTGTGGTGTGTGGCCCTTCTGGCTCGGGCAAGTCCACCATGATCCGCTGCATCAACCGCCTTGAAGAACACCAGCAAGGCCAGCTGATTGTGGACGGTGTGGAGCTCACCGACGACATCAAGGCCATCGACGATGTGCGCAAAAAAGTGGGCATGGTGTTCCAGCAGTTCAACCTGTTCCCGCACCTCACGGTGCTCGAAAACCTCACGCTCTCCCCCATGTGGGTCGGCAAGATGCCCAAGAAAGAAGCCGAAGAAAAGGCCATGGAACAGCTCAAGCGGGTACGCATTGCCGAGCAGGCCAGCAAGTACCCGCTGCAGCTCTCGGGTGGGCAGCAGCAGCGCGTAGCCATCGCCCGCGCCTTGTGCCTCAAGCCCAAAATCATGCTGTTTGACGAACCCACCAGCGCCCTGGACCCGGAGATGATCAAGGAAGTACTGGACGTCATGATCGAAATGGCAAGCCAGGGCATCACCATGATTTGCGTCACGCACGAAATGGGCTTCGCCAAGGCGGTAGCCGACCGTGTGATCTTCATGGACCAGGGCCAGATCGTGGAGCAGAACACGCCGCACGAGTTCTTCAACAACCCCCAAAGCGAGCGTAGCCGCGACTTCTTGTCCAAGATACTGGGGCACTGAACCCCAGCGTCGAGTAGCACGCACACCAAAGAATAAGGCCACCAGAGTGCCAAACACTGGTGGCCTTTTTCTTATGAGCTGCTACTTTGGGGTTGCGGATTTTTCCTTGGCCGGTACGGCAGGCGCCGCAGAAGCGTCTGGGCGCAGGCGCTCAGCGGTCCAGCGCAGCAAGTCCAACCACATCTGGCGCACCTCCCCCTCTTGGGGCAACTGGTCTGCACTGCCAAGCTCTATGGTGACCACCGGCACGCCTTTGTGTACGCCTCCGTAATTGCCCAGTGACCCAGGGTAAATGCCAACCTGGTCCAGGTACAGGCGCCCCAGCCGGTTGGGTGGAACGGTAGGGCCGTCAAAATCCAGCACACCAAACGGCGCGTGCACACTGACAATCAGATGGGGCTTGAGTTGCGCAATTTGTTCTACGACGTAACGCGACTCGGGCTCTGACAGGGGTGTTTTCCCCGGCCAGCGCCGCGGGTCTTTGCGGGTTCGCTTTTCCCAGTATTCCTTGGCATCACGGGACCAGTTGGGTGTCGGGAAGTTGCGGTTCAAGTCCACACCGTGCGCATTGACCCGTTTGGAGGGTCGGGCAAACAAACCGTCGGGATTGAGCGAAGGGATAAAGCGCCAGTGCACGCCATAGGGCATGTTTGCCACCCCTTGCCGGGCCAGACCAATCCAGTGGTACACCAGCGATACCGACGACATTTCATCGCCGTGAATGCCACCCAGCACCAACACACGCAACTGGGCGTCGGGCTCCACGACATCTGTACCCCAAAGTGTGCGGCCCTGGACCGATCGCACCTTCAAGCTGCTCAAGCCAGCAGCTTCGCACAGGGCCACACTAGCGCCGGGAATACGAGAAACATAGTCTCGGCAAATCCTTGCATCGGCCGCCCACGATGCTACACAAAACGTAGCGGCCACAAGTCCAAAAATTGAGCGTTCCAACATGGCAGGTATTGTAGGGAATCCCTCGCTGCCTCCGGTTTTCGGGCATCGGTTAAATTCCCTACATGTCCGTGTGTTCCAAGTCCCCCGCTCCAAGCTTCACCAGCACAGAATTTCGTGCCGCCTTGGGCACCTTTGCCACCGGGGTCACCATCGTTACTGCGCGCAAGGCAGACGGCACGCTGGTGGGTCTCACGGCCAACTCATTCAACTCGGTATCGCTCAGCCCTGCCTTGGTATTGTGGAGCTTGGCGCGCGCTGCGGGCTCGTTTCACACTTTCAGCAACGGTTCACATTACGCCATCAATGTTTTGGGGGCCGACCAACAGCTGCTGGCCCGCCGGTTTTCCGAAAAAGTGGCAAACCGATTTGAAGGTGTGCAGTGGGAAAGTGGCATTGGCGGTGCGCCGCTCATCCAGGGTGCCATTGCCCATTTTGAGTGCTTCAACCGCAGCCAATACCAAGAAGGTGACCACATCATTTTTGTCGGTGAAGTGGAACGCTGCAGCCATACGGCAGGCGCGTCGCCCCTGCTCTACCACGGTGGCAAGTTTTACGCCGAGCACCCGCTGTAGCACCGCCACAGCGCGCGCAAGGCGCCAGCGGCTTCAGCCAGCTGGCGTTACGCTGCGATACGCACCGCAGCCCACCAGCAACTGACCGTCCAGCGGCAGTATGTAGGATGCCTTGCCCCGTACATCCCGCGTGACCGGGTTGACGATGGTGTATTCCACCCATCCCCCCCCCTGGTCGGCACGCTCCCAGGCATCTTCGAGCAGCTGCTGGGCATCTACCCCTTGCGCATCAAACAGCGATGTGCCTACCTTGTTGATGTCTGCCCCCATCACACGGTAGACGCCATCGCGGTCGAAGACAAAGACATACAAGTCCCGGTCCACATATCCACCCTGCTTGTCGTGCAATACCGTACTCGCCGCCTCAAAACCAACGCGCTGCAAGAGTGCGTGGGCTTTTTCCGCCAGGCCCATGGCCTCATCGGTTGTACCTTGGCGCAGTTTGATGTGGGTGACCGCCTCTTCCAACTGCTTGGAGCGTTGCATCAAACGATTGCTGCGGTGGGAGGTACGGTCCACCAAGCCAGAGTTTTCAATCGTTACGCGGTCCAGGTCTCCCACCGCTTGCACCACTTCGGCCAGGGCAATGCTTTGTTTGGCGCTGCCTTCGGCCATGGTGTCTACGTTTTGCGCAATTTCACTGATACCCGTCACCAGGCTGGTCATGAGTTGATTGACGGCCTGAATTTCGGTAACCGTAGTGCCTACCCGGCTGGTGGACTCGGCAATGAGTGCACGCACTTCCCCTGCAGCAGTTTGGCTGCGCCGGGCCAGGCTGCGAACTTCAGCCGCCACCACGGCGAAGCCTTTGCCCTGCTCACCGGCGCGGGCAGCTTCCACCGCTGCGTTGAGTGCCAGCAGATTAGTCTGGAACGCAATGCCATCGATGGTGCCAATGATCTCTGTCATGCGGCTGGAAGTAGCCTGCAGGGCGACCATACCCCCTACTGTCTGTTCCATGAGGGAGCTGGCATGGCGTGCCTCGTCGTGCAAGCTGCGGGTCATGAGGCTGACCTCCTGCGCAGCTTCAGAGTTACGTGATACCGTTTCACTGACTTCGCCAACGTTCGAGGTCGCCTCTTCCAGGCTGGCCGCTTGCGACTGGGTGCGCTGGGACAGGGAGTGGCCGTCTTCCACCAGTTGCCCGCCCACGTGCGTCACCATGCTGGATGCACTGCGCACATCTGCCACCAGTTGCGAGAGGACATCGAGCATGCGCTCGAACTCGCGGCCAATTTCGGCCAACTCATCGGTGCCCGGAGCCTGTACTTTGGTGGCCAAATTGCCTTTGGTCCCTTCCTTCAAAGCCGCATGGAGCACTTCAATGCCATTGAGTGTGGCGACCATGAAACCAGCCGCCAGATAGAGCGCCACCAGCGCGCCCAAAAATGCCAAGGACCCCAGCACAGAAATGCGCAAGAACAAGGTCTGGCTGCGGGCCTCCAGCCGGCTTTGCAGCTCCAGCGAAATTTGCGTGCGCAGCGCCCTGCCACTTTCGAGCGCCTGGGTCCCAATGTCGAACAATTTGGCGAATTGTTCTTTCTGTTCGGGAGCTCCCAGCACCACACGGCCTTGCTTCGTAAAGGCCTGGATGTTCTCCAGCGCCACATCGCCATCGCGTGTCTTGAGTTTCACACCCGCCCGGCCCAGCGCACCAAATCGGTCCACGATGATATCGGTGCGGGTATCGATCAGGTCCACCAACAGCGATAGCGCAGCCTTGTTGCCAGCATCATCGCCCAAGCCTGCCGCCCAGGCCTCACCCAGCGCCCGGGCGCTGCTGACGGTGTCGATCCAGGGTATGGCCTGTTCCACCAGGATCGATTGCAGAAAATAGGTGTCGGCCACAGGGTCGAGCACCAGCGCCGATGTTTCGCCAGCAAACACGGTGAGCTTGCGCAAGCCATCCACCACCTTGGAGTGCTTGGCAAATGCGGCTTTTTTGTCGGCATCCGCCACAGTGGATGGCAACGCTGCGATCTCAGCTTTGATGGGCGCCCACGCCTTCTCCAACTTGAGGTGCGGGTGCTGTTGCAGCATTGCATCGAAGGCAGTTACCAGCTTACCCATCTGCGCTTCGGTATTGGCCCGTGCCGCTGCCATGTCCGGGCGCATGCCCAAAATGACTTCGGTTCGGTGTTGCTGTACTTCCGTGACGAGGTCAGTCATCAGGGACACCGCGCGGACACCGTCGATCTCGCTTCTGGCGATCTGGTAGTCCGACAAGGTGAGGGAAACAAAGAAATACCCAACCGAGACGAGTGGCACCAAAACCAACGCGAACAGGATGGACAACTTGGTGCGCATGCGCACGCGTTGCATGAGCGCCACGCTCGGTGCGAGCCAGCCCGCAACCCGGACTTTTTGAGCTTCAGAAGTGCTTGTCTGCATAGGAACAATATAGCGCGATATTCGGGCTCCAGTCGAAAGGAATACCCTGCATTTTTCGGTGCAAATCAGCGCCCCAGAACACGCAGGAACTCGGCCTTCAGGGCGCCAATTTCCAGGGGCTTGGCGACATACCCATCGGCCCCGGCCTTGCGAAAGCGCGTGCGGTCCTCGGGCTCAATGTGGGCGGTCGCCATGATGACAGGCAGATGCCGACCCGTTGTTGCCTCTTGCGCACGAATTGCAGCCAAAGCTTCCAGACCCCCCATGACAGGCATCATGACATCCATCAAGACCGCATCGAACTGCAACTTGGCCAGGCACTTCAGTGCTTTTTCACCGTCCCCCACCACCACGCCGGTGTGCCCAAGCTCATGAAGGAAACCGACCGCCAGCCGCTGGTTGATAGTGTTGTCTTCCACCACCAAAATCTTCAAACCACCTGCTGCACCCATGTCATTGCTCCTTTGGGAGTCGATCGATCAGAAGCTGGCATTCTGCCTCAGCCACATCGAAATCCAGCGCAGCCATGGCCTGTGAAACAGGTTCGAGCAGCGTTTGCACGGCTGCACTGGCGCCCTGAATCAAATGTGCATGTACCGTCAGGGCTTCCATGTCTTGTGCACGTGCCAGCGCCAGCAGCGTTTCCAAAAGCGCGCGTTGTTCTGCTGACAGCGCTTGGGCTTGCGGCTCTTCTACCGTAAGCGCCCCCCCCAGGAAGCGCACCAGTGCCCGCAGCGGGGGCAGCAGGCGTGCAATGGCAGCACACAGTTCCTCCAGCCCCGCATTAAGCGCAGCCGCATCGTGTTGGGCACCCTTCAATCCCGCTTCCAGTGCCGCGGCCAGGTCAGCCAGCTCGGCCACGCCTACCGTGGCACTCAGGCCTTTGAAAGAATGCAATACCCGCCGCGCGCCTTCCCGGTCCTCGGCAGCGAGCGCCGTACGCACCTGCACGGTGACGGCTTCGGCCTCTGAAAGATAGGCGAGCAGCGTATCGCAGTAGAGGTCCTGAAAGCCTCCCATGCGCCCCAGCGCAGCTTGCAGGTCGACATGGGCTTGCCAGGGCGTCTCACCGCCGGGAGGGTCCGCCGCGGGGGGCGGGGATGTGGTTGGCGAGGGCATAGGCGCACGCACTGTCCACCCGGCGTATTTGCACAAAATATGGACGAGGTGATTCAGGTCGAATGGCTTGCCCACATGGTCGTTCATACCGGCTTCGAGGCAGGCTTCCCGGTCGGAGGCCATCGCATTGGCAGTCATGGCAATCACTGGCAGCGTCTGAAGGCCCAATTGCGTGCGAATTTTGCGGGTCGCTTCGAGGCCATCCATCACGGGCATTTGCATGTCCATGAGCACCACATCAAAACCCGCCGGTGCCGCTTGCAGGGCTTCCACACCCAACTGACCGTTGTCCGCCAACTGCACACGGGCCCCTTCTGCCGACAACAACTCGCGGGCCACCTGCTGGTTGATCGGGTTGTCTTCCACCACCAGAATACGCATGCCCTCCAGGCGTGCACCCGACACACTGGCAGCTGGTGCAGGTGTGCCTGCATCCTTGCGCAGCGCTTGAACCCACGCACGCTCCAGCATGCCCGCTGTCAGCGGCTTGACCACATAGCCATCGAGCGCAGCACTGCGCGCGGCATGCTGCGGCTCCACCAACTCCGGCCCCTTGTTACTCATCAGAATGCAGCGTGGCAACTCGGCGCCAGAAGTCATGCTTTGCAAAGCGTCAAACAGCTGCCAGCCATCCGTGCCTGGCATGCGCTCATCGAAAAACACCACATCGAAGGCGGAACCTTGCTCGGGCGCCAACCGAACACGTTGCAACGCATGTTCAGCGCTGTCAGCCACTTCGACTTGCCACCCATTGGAGCGCGCGGCCTTGGCAATGGCAGCCAGGGACTCTGGGCAATCGTCCACCACCAGTGCTTGCATCCCGGCTTGCGCAGCGCCCTGCCATTCACCAGGTTCGTCGGGTACCACAGGCAAGTCCAACTCAAAGGAAAAGGTAC
>JACCDZ010172944.1_pt1 | contig 12418 bp, 11 predicted proteins | sample 7449551 | NCBI WGS metagenome assembly JACCDZ01 (sample SAMN15323452, study PRJNA562643) | freshwater metagenome | isolation source: river surface water | place: USA:Blue River Watershed | collected 2017-08-18
AATACGTACCATTCCAGAATCATCTGGGTGTGCTTGAACTGTGTTTCCCTGAACGTAGCGGTCATATTGATTAGTGACCCAACTCTTATCTGCCAAGTTAGGAGTTGCTGCCATCATCAAAATTGCATCTTTGATTTCTTGTGCAGTCTGTGGAATGACAGGATTAATAACCTCGGCATTGACGCGTGCAATATACGCCGGCTCAGCTAATGGTCGGGAGTAAACCGGACCTTCGTGTGCAACAGTGCGTGGAGGTACATCCACAATGAGTTCACCATGCCATGTGATTTCAAGACGATCGCCATCTGTTACCTCACCAATAACTGTGACGGTGACATCCCACTTCTTACAGATTTCCAGGAAGCGATCGATCTTGCTCGGCTCAACAATTGCGCACATGCGCTCTTGTGACTCGGACATCAAAATTTCTTCTGGAGATAGCGTTGCATCTCGCAGTGGAACCCTGTCTAACTCGACCTTCATTCCGCCGCTGCCACCTGAGGCTAGCTCGCTAGTGGCACAAGATAAGCCTGCTCCGCCTAGATCTTGGATGCCTACAACGAGATCTTCCGCGAATATCTCAAGTGAGCATTCAATAAGAACTTTCTCTACAAAGGGATCTCCCACTTGTACCGCAGGGCGCTTTGCCGGACCTGTTACTTCGAAAGTTTCTGAAGCTAGGACAGAAACGCCACCGATTCCATCGCCACCTGTCTTTGCACCGTAAAGCACAACAAGATTTCCCGCCCCCGCTGCCTTAGCCAATTTGATGTCGCTATGTTTCATCACTCCTACGCAGAGTGCGTTGACAAGCGGATTGCCTAAATAAGTTTCATCAAAGACAACTTCTCCACCAATATTTGGTAGACCTAGACAGTTTCCATATCCGCCGACTCCAGCGATGACACCAGGTAAAACGCGACGTGTATCAGGTGCATCGGCAGGACCAAATCGAAGTGGATCCATCACTGCAATCGGACGGGCGCCCATTGTCAAAATGTCGCGGACGATTCCGCCGACACCGGTTGCAGCACCTTGGTAGGGCTCGATAAAGGATGGGTGGTTATGAGATTCGACTTTAAAGGTCACCGCATACCCTTGACCGACATCTACAACACCAGCGTTTTCGCCGATGCCCACAAGAAGTGCATCTGACTTAACTGCTTTATCGCCAAATTGTTTGAGATGAACCTTCGATGATTTATATGAACAATGTTCAGACCACATCACTGAGTACATGGCTAACTCTGATGATGTTGGGCGGCGACCTAAAATTTCTTTAATGCGAGCGTACTCATCACTCTTGAGACCGAGTTCGGTAAAAGGTTGAGGGGTATCGGGGTTATTGGTAGCAAGTGCAACGGTATCGAGCGCCATTACTTCACCATCGCCTTCAAGACCGATGTAAAGAAACCAAGGCCATCGCTACTTGGACCTGTAAGAGTTTCAATTGCGTGTTCTGGGTGGGGCATTAGCCCGACGATGTTTCCACGCTCATTTGTAATGCCTGCAATCAAATTACGTGATCCGTTGGGATTCTCGCCTACATAACGGGCAACAATGCGACCTTCACCCTCTAGCTGCGCCAGAGTGTGATCATCGCATTGGAAAGACCCTTCACCATTTTTTAACGGAATGAGAATCTCTTGCCCCTTGGTGTAATCAGAAGTCCACGCGGTCGAATTGTTCTCAATGACAAGTTTCTGATCGCGGCAGAGAAAGTGAAGATCTTTATTGCGAGTAAGGGCGCCAGGTAGAAGATGTGCCTCACACAAAACTTGGAATCCATTACAGATTCCTAGCAAGGGCATTCCACCATTAGCTGCATCAATAACTTTTGTCATTACTGGTGCAAAGCGACTAATTGCACCACAGCGAAGGTAATCACCATAAGAAAATCCACCTGGCAAGATCACCGCATCTACACCTTTGAGGTCTGCCTCGTCGTGCCAAAGTGATATCGCAGTCGTTCCGGCGACAGAGGCGGCACGCAATGCATCTCGATCATCGAGAGTGCCAGGAAAAGTGATGACACCTACCTTCATGCTTGTACCTTTACTACATAGGTTTCGATGACAGGGTTTGCAAGAAGTGTTGCTGCAGCTTTTTCGATATCAGCCATCTGTGCCGCAGTTGGTGTTCCTTCAACTTCGATTTCAAATCTCTTACCTTGACGAACACTCTTTGCAAAGGTAAATCCAAGACGGGGAAGAGCTGCACCCACTGCAACACCTTGTGGATCTAAAATCTCTGGCTTGAGCATTACTTCTACAACGATGATCGCCATTTTCATTCCCCTTTGGATTTAGAACTTACTGCCGGTGATTGTGTAATACGCCTGGTGGTATCGCTGCGCAGTTTTTTCGATGATCTCTGCGGGCAATTCTGGTGGTGGGCTCTTCTTATCCCAGCCTGATGATGTGAGGTAATCGCGGACAAATTGCTTATCAAAGGATGCGCCAGGATTAGTTGCATCCCAAAAGCGTGAAGAATCAGGTGTCAGAGCTTCATCCCCGAGGGTGATCTCGCCACTGTCATCGAGGCCGAATTCAAATTTCGTATCAGCCAAAATAATCCCGCGAGATGAAGCAAATTCTGCAGCGGTTGCATACAGCTTCAATGTGTATTCGCGCAGCGATTCAGCGTGGTCTTTCCCCACGATCGCAGCGGCAGAATCAAAATCGATATTGATGTCGTGATCGCCGATGGCAGCCTTTGTTGCAGGAGTGAAAATTGGAGTTGGAAGTTGTGATCCATCAACTAGGCCATCAGGGAGATTAATTCCGCAGACTTTCTTATCTGCTTGATATTCCTTAAGTCCGCTACCGGTGAGATATCCACGTGCTACACATTCGATCTCAAACATTTTTAGAGGCTTTACGATTACGGCTCGATCACTGACAGCATCTGGAACATCATCGCTGATGATGTGGTTGCCAATAATGTCTTCTAGCAATTCAAACCAGAAGAGGGAGAGCTGAGTAAGGATTGCTCCTTTATCTGGAATTGTTGTTGGTAGTACCCAATCAAATGCACTAATGCGATCGGATGCAACAAGAAGTATCTCGCCAGATTCATTTGTGTAGAGGTCGCGAACTTTTCCGGTGCGCAGGTGAGCCCACCCGGGAACCTGTGCTGCCGGCGGTGGACCGGCAAGGCCGAAGCCGCTCACCGAATAGAGCCGGGTTTGTACTGCGCTGCGGCAGGATGCGCGGATGTAATCGCCTCAATGCGACTGACAACTCGAGCAATGTGCTGGCGAGCATCGCCAGTAAATTCAAGTGGTGCACTAATCAATTGATCCAGTGCGCTTCTATCGAGTGGAATTCGAGAATCTGCTGCGAGTGCATCGAGCATCGAATTTGCCTGACCTTCGCGCATTGCAAGAGCTGCCTTAACAGCATGCTCCTTAATCACTTCATGTGCGACTTCACGACCCACACCAGCTTTAACTGCTGCCATCAAAATCTTTGTGGTTGCAAGAAACGGTAGGTAGCGCTCAAGTTCTGCTGCAATTACTGCTGGAAATGTTCCGAATTCGTTAAGGACAGTCAAGGTTGTTTCAAGTAAGCCATCCATTGCATAGAAGGCATCAGCAATTGCTACGCGGCGAACAACACTGCATGAGACATCGCCTTCATTCCATTGATCTCCTGCAAGTTCAGAGGCCATGGATGAATATCCGCGAAGGATTACCGCAAGACCATTAATACGTTCGCATGAGCGTGTATTCATCTTGTGTGGCATCGCAGAAGATCCGACTTGGCCCTGCTTGAAACCTTCAGTAACTAGTTCAGCACCTGCCATCAATCGAATTGAGGTTGCGAGTGAAGATGGTGCAGCTGCAAGTTGTACCAGCGTTGTCAGCACATCGTAATCAAATGACCGCGGATAGATCTGACCAGTGGAATCAAGTACGCGAGAGAACCCTAGCTCGGCTGCAACTTTTTCTTCGAGTGAGTGATGTGCCTCAGATGAACCCAGGAGATCAATCGAATCTTGGGCAGTTCCTACAGGTCCCTTGATTCCGCGCATCGGATAGCGCTCTTGAAGAGCAACTAGGCGTTCGTAGGCGAAGAGGAGCTCTTCAGCTGCACTCGCAAAGCGTTTTCCTAATGTAGTGATCTGCGCAGGAACATTATGTGATCGCCCTGCGATTGGTTGGTCTGCATAGAGCGCAGCTTTTGCCGCCATAGCTGCCAAAGTTGCTATGACTTTTTCTCCGATGAGATCTAAACCATTTTTAATTTGGAGCGCTTCAATGTTTTCGGTGAGATCGCGACTTGTCATTCCTGCATGGATTGCCTCGTGTCCAGCGAGAGCATTGAATTCTTCAATGCGGGCTTTGACATCATGACGCGTAACCTTTTCGCGAGCGTCGATCGATGCAAGATCTACCTTTGTAATGACTTTTTCATAATCTGCGATTACTGAGTCAGAAATTGCATGGCCTAGTGCTGACTGTGCGCGAGCAACTGCGATCCACAACTTTCGCTCTGCAATTATCTTCTCTTCCGGGGCGAAGATGGCGCGCATCTGCGCAGATGCATAACGGTTAGCTAATACGCTCACTGGTGCATTCTCCCTTACTTAATTCTCTACCTGGGCTAGCGACGCAACCAGAGCGATATCACTTCGGTAGAAGGAGCCCTCGAGGTCGATGGTAGAAATCTGTGAATAGGCGCGGTGGCGGGCTGATTCGAGATCATTGCCGATTCCAGTCACTGTCATAACGCGGCCACCGCTTGAGATCAGAGATCCATCTCGTTCGGCAGTGCCAGCATGGAAAACAATCGTCGATTCTTGAGATTCGGCAGGGGTTATCGGTAATCCAATAACCGGAGATTGCGGATACCCCTGCGATGCAAGAACGACAGTGACAGCTGATTCATCACGCCAGTGAAGTACTGTGTCATCAAGATCGCTTGTTGCTGCTTTGTAAAGTAAATCTGCAAGAGGAGTAACTAATCGTGGAATCAAAACTTGAGTTTCAGGATCACCAAAGCGCGCATTGAATTCAATCACTTTGAGTCCATTTTTTGTGAGAGCAAGTCCTGCATAGAGCAGACCAACAAATGGTGTTCCACGAGCTGCCATCTCTGCAACAACAGGTGCCAAAACCTTCTCATAAGTCTCTTCAACAATATCTGACGGCGCCCACGGAAGTGGTGAGTAAGCGCCCATTCCCCCAGTATTTGGCCCTTGATTATTGTCGAAGGCTCTCTTGAAATCTTGTGCTGGCTCCATGGCTAATACATTTCTGCCATCGCAAATTCCAAAAAGTGAAATTTCTGGTCCGTCTAAATATTCTTCAATGACAACTCGACCGCATGAAAGTGCATGAGCGAGAGCTTCAGAACGATCATTGGTCACAACCACGCCTTTACCTGCAGCTAAGCCATCATCCTTAACTACGTATGGAGCTCCAAATGAATCGAGTGCTGATTCAATCTCAGATTGCGATGTGCAGGTAAAACTCTTTGCAGTTGGTACACCGGCATCGCGCATCACGCCTTTTGCAAAATCTTTTGAACCTTCTAGCGCCGCTGCCGCTTTAGATGGACCAAATGTTGCAATTCCTGCAGCGCGTAAAACATCTGCTGCGCCGTTGACGAGCGGAACTTCTGGACCGATAACTACTAGTTCAACGCCAAGTGACTGCGCCAGGCTAAGAATTGCCTGATTATCAGTAATTGCAAGTGGATGGATCGTTGCGATCTCTGCGATTCCGGGATTGCCAGGTGCCACATGTAATTCACTACATTTTTTATCTGCCTTGAGTCCTAGTGCGAGTGCGTGTTCGCGACCACCGCTTCCGACTAGGAGGATTTTCATGGTTTAGATGAAATCCTTTACGACAATTGTCTGATCTCGACCAGGCCCTACACCGATTGCACTCATTGGTGCGCCTGAAATTTTTTCGAGGAAAGCAATGTAAGCCTGTGCATTCTTTGGAAGATCGCTCAGTGTGCGAGCACCAGAAATGTCTTCACTCCATCCTGGGAGATATTCATAAATTGGCTTTGCGTGATGGAAATCAGATTGTGATGATGGAAGTTCTTCTACGCGCTTTCCATCGATCTCGTATGCCACACATACCGGGATCTTCTCCCAACCGGTAAGAACATCGAGCTTGGTGAGGAAGAAATCTGTCAGGCCGTTCACACGAACTGCATAGCGTGCAATCGGTGCGTCATACCAACCACAGCGACGAGCACGTCCGGTTGTTACACCGATTTCACCGCCGATAGTGCGAAGTTTTTCGCCATCTTCATCGAAAAGCTCTGTAGGAAAAGGTCCAGATCCAACGCGAGTTGTATATGCCTTAACAATTCCAATAACGCGACCGATCTGTGTTGGTCCGATTCCAGATCCTGTACACGCACCGCCTGCAGTTGGATTTGATGACGTGACATATGGATATGTTCCGTGATCAACATCGAGAAGAGTTCCTTGTGAACCCTCTAGAAGTACACGCTTTCCAGCTTTCAGTGCCTGATCGAGAAGCAAGACTGTATCTGCAACATATGGGCGCAAAATCTCTGCATATCCAAGGTATTCCGCTAATACATCATCTACTTCAATGTTTTTGCGATTAAAAACCTTAATAAGAATCTGGTTCTTATCGCGCAAAGCCGCTTCGAGTTTCTGGCGCAAGATTGATGGATCAAAGAGGTCTTGGACTCGGATACCGATGCGGTTGATCTTGTCAGCATATGCCGGACCAATTCCGCGACCTGTTGTACCGATCTTTGATTTACCGAGGAAGCGTTCAGTCACCTTATCGATGGTGCGGTGATACGGCGTAATCAAGTGCGCATTTGTAGAGATAACAAGTTTCGAGCAATCGATACCTCGCTCGGTTAGACCTTTGATCTCTTCAAGCAGAACACCTGGATCAATCACCACTCCGTTACCAATTACAGGCACAACATTTGGAGAGAGAATTCCTGATGGAAGAAGATGCAACGCGTATTTCTGATCGCCAATAACAACAGTGTGTCCTGCGTTATTGCCACCTTGATAGCGAACTACATAATCAACGCGATCACCGAGGATGTCGGTAGCTTTACCCTTGCCCTCATCGCCCCACTGTGCTCCCAGCAGAACTAATGCAGGCATGGTTAAAACCTTTCCCCTTGTTTATGAAGCAATATTACTTACGAAGTGATGTTCCGGTTGAACGAAGATCTTCACACGCGTGAACGACACGAGCAGCCATTCCAGCTTCTGCTGCCTTGCCCCATGCGCGTGGGTCATATGCCTTCTTATTTCCAACTTCGCCATCAATCTTCAATACACCGTCGTAGTTCTTAAACATGTGCTCAACAACTGGACGAGTAAATGCATATTGAGTATCGGTATCGATATTCATCTTAATTACACCGTAATCAAGTGATTCGCGGATCTCTGAAAGAAGTGAACCTGAACCACCGTGGAAAACGAGGTCCATTGGCTTACTTCCGGCAGCAAGACCAAGTTTTGCTGAAACCGCTTCCTGAAGAGTTTGCAGAATCTTTGGCTGCAAGACAACGTTTCCTGGCTTGTAAACACCATGAACATTTCCGAATGTTGCAGCGACCATGTAACGAGCAGCAGGATCGTTTCCGAGAGTTTCAAGCGTCAGGAGCGCGTCCTCTGGTGTTGAGTACAACTTTGCATCGTGCTTTGCTTCGATGCCATCTTCTTCGCCACCAACAACGCCAATTTCGATTTCAAGAATTGTGCGAGCAGCAACTGACTTTGCAAGAAGCTCTTTCGCAACCTTCATATTCTCTGGCATCTCAACTGCTGATCCATCCCACATGTGTGAACTAAACAGTGGCGCTTTGCCTTCCTTAACTCGCTGTGCGCCGATTTCAAGAAGTGGACGCATGTAACCATCGAGCTTTTCAGCTGGGCAGTGATCTGTATGGATTGCAATGTTGACGTTGTAATTCTTTGCAACAACATGTGCGAACTCTGCGAGCGCAACTGCGCCATCGACCATGTTCTTTACTGTGGAGCCAGATGCGTATTCAGCACCACCCCAAGAGAATTGAATGATTCCATCTGATTCTGCTTCTGCGAATCCGCGAAGTGCAGCGATGATGGTCTGTGATGAAGAAACGTTGATTGCAGGGTATGCAAATGCGCCAGCTTTCGCGCGATCCAACATCTGGCCGTAAATTTCAGGGGTTGCAATTGGCATTGTGACTCCACATTGTGCTCGGTAGCTCGCAGAAATTATTTGCGAGTCGTAATCCTTCGCCGAGCGCGTCATTGGGTCGACTTCGGGCTTACGGCTAATCCAACCACTTACCTGGGGGTAAGAAAAATCGCCATGCGCCAGGGATGCTATTCCCCTGGCCACATAGCGATCTCCACGCTCAATTGTCGCTAGTTCAGCGATCTCATGGGTGAAGCGTCTTCTGCAGGAAGGCGATGAGGGCAGCCATCATGGCAGGGCTAGCAAGGATCTTGAGCAGAATTGCGAAGAAAGCGGTCAGCATTGTTATTTCCAATCGGTCGGTTTTTTATCTAGCAAGGTGGGCAAAAATAGAGAGTGCGAGTAATCTCAACGCTTATGACGACGACACCTGTTGATAGTTCTGGCGATTCGATCGAAAACCTCGGCAACGAGAGCCGTCACTTTCCACCGAGTGCTGAATTTGTCGCCCAAGCCAATTTCAAGGCTGATATCTACGCGACTGCAGATGCCGATCGTTTAGCTTTCTGGGAGACACAAGCTCGTGAATTAACGTGGGATCAACCATGGCAGAGTGTCCTCGATTGGCAAGTTCCATATGCCAAATGGTTTGTCGGAGGAAAACTCAACGCTTCCGTAAACGCACTTGATCGCCATGTTGCAGCAGGTCGTGGCAATCGTGTTGCATTTCACTTTGAGGGTGAACCAGGCGATACCCGCACAATTACTTACGCAGATTTACTCACTGATGTTAAGAAAGCTGCTAACGCACTAACTGAGATTGGCGTGAAAGCCGGAGATCGTGTTGCTATCTACATGCCGATGATTCCAGAAGCGGCAGTTGCAATGTTGGCATGTGCACGTATTGGCGCTGCTCACTCAGTTGTCTTTGGTGGATTTTCCGCCGATGCGCTTCTTTCACGCATTCAAGATGCGGATGCAAAACTTGTCATCACTGCAGATGGTGGGTTTAGAAAAGGTGCAGCATTTGCGCTTAAGCCTGCGGTGGATGAGGCGCTTAAGGGAAAAACAAATGTAGAGAAGGTTCTCGTTGTGCAGCGCACCAAGCAAGAGACGGCTTGGAATGATGCAACGGATATTTGGTGGCATGAGATTGTTGATCGCCAGAACGCCGAACATGTAGCTGAGAGCTTCGATGCCGAGCATCCCCTCTTTATCTTGTACACATCAGGCACCACAGCAAAACCTAAGGGAATTTTCCACACCACTGGTGGGTATCTCACACAGGCAACATTTACTCATCGCGCAGTCTTTGATCTCAAGCCAGAATCAGACATCTACTGGTGCACAGCCGATGTCGGTTGGATTACCGGTCACTCGTATGTTGTTTATGGGCCGCTTATCAATGGTGCAACTCAGGTGATGTACGAAGGAACTCCTGATACCCCACACAAAGGTCGCATGTTTGAAATTATTGCAAAGTACGGCGTCACAATTTTGTATACAGCGCCAACACTTATTCGTACATGGATGAAGTGGGGAGATGAATTTCCACAAGCTCATAATCTTTCATCTCTTCGTCTTCTTGGTTCTGTAGGCGAACCAATTAATCCTGAGGCGTGGATGTGGTACCGCGAGATTATTGGCGGCAATCGTTGTCCGATCGTTGATACTTGGTGGCAGACCGAAACTGGTGCAATCATGATTTCGCCACTACCCGGTGTAACAAGCACTAAGCCAGGTTCTGCCATGTCAGCAATCCCAGGTATTAGTACAAAAGTCGTTGATGACAACGGAGTTCCAGTCCCTAATGGACATGGCGGTTATTTGATCCTTGATAAGCCGTGGCCATCAATGCTTCGTGGCGTCTGGGGTGAAGATCAGCGTTACCGTGAAAACTACTGGTCACGTTTTGATGGCATCTACTTCGCTGGAGATGGTGCAAAACTCGATAACGAAGGTGCAATCTGGTTACTTGGTCGAGTAGATGATGTGATGAACGTTTCTGGCCACCGCATCTCAACAACAGAAGTTGAATCTGCACTAGTTTCACATGAAGCAGTTGCTGAGGCAGCTGTCGTGGGTGCAGCCGATGAGATGACAGGACAAGGAATTGTTGCCTTCGTTATTTTGCGTACTGGTATAGAGCACGCCAATGGTGAAGCTTTAGTTAAAGAGCTACGAGCCCACGTGACCAAGGAAATCGGTGCAATTGCTCGCCCTCGTCAGATCATGGTTGTTAATGAACTACCAAAGACTCGAAGCGGCAAGATTATGCGTCGCTTACTTAAGGATGTGGCAGAAAATCGTGCGGTTGGTGATGCAACTACGTTGGCTGATCCGAACGTTATGAAGCTAATTGCGGAGGGTCTGCATTCTTCTAAGGACGAAGATTAATTCCTTCGAGTTTTTCCTGCACCGTATCTTTAATTGAGGTAACTACTCCTGGCAGATTGCTCTCGATCTTTGGATAAAGATCGCTTCCTGCAATCGCAGTTTTTCCACTTTGCCATGGTGACCAGGTCAATACTGCACCGATTAAAAAGATGAAGATGATTGTGCGTGCTAACGAAAGCGCTGCACCAGCAATCTGATCAATAAACGCAAGTGGTCCACGAATGATCGTTGCCTTTAAGCCCTTTGTTACAGCACTCGCAATCACGCGTCCAATAAATGATCCAAGGAAGATTGAGGCGATTGCTATTCCTACTTTTTTACCATCAAGTGCCCAATCCCCCATCAGATTAAGGGCGAGCAGAAGACCTAGGATTGCCCCGCCGATATTTCCAATCACTGCAAAAATTGTTTTTAAGAATCCACTTTTATAGCCGGATGCAAAGGAGGCAAGCACAGCGAGAATAATCAGAATATCTACATAGTTCATAGCTGTACTCCTAAGTATTTTTGCGTATCGCTCTCTAACTCTTCAATACTAGTCACTACCCCGATTTTTTTGTAGGTAACTTCACCTTCTGCATCAATAAATAGCGTGATGGGTACTCCCATTCCCAGAGTTGCACGGGTTCTCCCGTCGGGATCGTTGAGATTGGGCCAGCTCATTCCATAAAGCTTTATAAAATCGCGCGCATTCTGGGCATCTGATTCTTCAACACTGATACCTACCAGCGACAACTTATCTTTATATTTACTATAAAAATCAACAAAGATTGGCATCTCATCTTTACAAGGTCCACACCATGATCCCCAGACATTAACCAGTGCTGGTCCCTTAATCTGCCCGATATCAATTGTGGATTTCCCATCAAGGCATTCCAAAAGTGCAGATTTATTTTCAGTTTTTACAGTGGCAATCGATGAACAATCGACCACGACGCCGTCTCCAGGAAGCGCTGCAGTTTCTTGACCACAAGCTGTGAGTAGCAATAGCGCTGCGACGAGTGCAATCTTCCTCATCGGAAATCCTTATCCGTCTTCACAAGTAGCGCTGCTTTCTCTGAATCCATCTCACCAATACCAACTGAGGGGCATATTTTTGCAAGTGTGCACGCTCCGCACGCTGGTTTACGGGAATGACATACCCGCCTGCCATGCCAAATCATCCGTTGCGAGAGGTTGGTCCACTCTTTCTCTGGAATCAGCTCGCCGACTTCGTGTTCAACCTTTACTGGATCCATTGAAGCGCTCCACTGAAAGCGACGAGAGAGGCGACCAAAATGGGTATCAACAGTTATTCCCGGAATACCAAAGGCGTGACCCAAGACAACATTGGCTGTCTTTCGACCGACTCCTGGCAAAGTGATTAACTCTTCTAACGTTGCGGGGACTTCTCCATCGAAGTCTTCAATAATCTTTGCACTCAGACCTTTGATGTGTCGCGCCTTTGCATGATAAAAACCAAGCGGATAAATAATCTCTTCAATATCTTCTATCGGAGCCTTCACATAAGCTCGAACATTTTTATATTTCTTAAATAGACGCGGGGTCACTGCGTTTACACGCTTATCTGTGCATTGTGCGGATAGGACTGTGGCAATAACTAATTGGAGCGGGTTCTCGAAGTCGAGCTCGCAGTCAACCTCTGGGTAGGTTTTCGTGAGGATGCGATAAATAGCGCTAGCACTCTTTCGGGTTTCGCGATCGGCGCTCATACGAGTAAACTACCCCCGTGTCCATTGAAGATGAAGTCGTACGCAAAGCCCCTCTCTTTACTGCACTCGATGATGCTGCCGCCCTTTCATTGCGCGCATCTATGGATTCGGTAAAGATCGGTAAGGGCGGAATCCTCTTTAAAGAAGGCGATAGCGGCGA
>JACCDZ010032983.1_pt1 | contig 12413 bp, 10 predicted proteins | sample 7449551 | NCBI WGS metagenome assembly JACCDZ01 (sample SAMN15323452, study PRJNA562643) | freshwater metagenome | isolation source: river surface water | place: USA:Blue River Watershed | collected 2017-08-18
ATACTGATGCAGAAATGGTATTCATCGGCGGTGGTGCTGGTATGGCGCCAATGCGTTCACATATTTTCGACCAATTACGTCGGTTAAAAACCAAACGTAAAGTGACTTTCTGGTACGGTGCTCGCTCTAAACGTGAAATGTTCTATGTTGAAGATTTCGATATGTTGCAAGCAGAGAACGAAAACTTTAAGTGGCATGTTGCATTGTCTGATCCTCAACCGGAAGACAACTGGACTGGCTACACCGGTTTCATCCATAACGTCATTTTTGAAAACTACTTAAAGAACCACAAAGCTCCTGAAGATTGTGAATTCTATATGTGTGGTCCTCCAATGATGAACAAAGCTGTTATCGCCATGCTGAAAGACTTAGGCGTTGAAGATGACAACATCCTGTTGGATGACTTCGGCGGTTAATGACGCTGAAACCGTAATCGATAAAAAACCAACCTTCGGGTTGGTTTTTTTATGTCCAAAGGCAATTGGTCTGTCAGATAAGTCAGAACGCCGGTGTTGCCTGTTGATCCGAATCTTGGGAAGGTTGCATCTTGGAAAATCGTCAAGTCCTCAGTCGATTTTAAGCGGACAGAATTGATCACGATGGCGGGCGAGCAATTCAAGCTGACCTCCACTGCGCTCAAGCATCACTAGCAGTTACGGCATGCTGCTGGCACAGCTTAGGAAAAGGCTGGTACAATAGCCCCACATCACAACAGCCATTCTGGCTGTTGAACCATTGAAAACGCAGAGGTGTGCGATGGAAGTCTTTGTCCTAACATTTATCATTATGTTGGTTGTGGTAGCCGCAATGGCGATTGGCTATATGGTGCAGCGTAAAACGATTGCTGGCAGTTGTGGTGGTCTGGATGCCTTAGGCATTGAAAAAGCATGTGATTGCGAAAATCCATGTGAAAAGCGCCAAGAACGTATGCGCAAAGAAAAAGAATGGCAACAAAATAAAATCATCTAAAACGCCCACAGAGCGTTTGTTGTCTACTCGATCTACTCTTACCCAAGGATATGATAAATATGGCTTTTCCTATTCCAGTCGCATGTGCGGATTTAACCTCAGCGCTGCAGAATTCTAAATGGGACGCATTAATTGTCGTCGCACAGGATTTTTCGACTATTCCGCATGATGGCATTAAAGCGGCTGTTGTTGCGGCCGCCAAAGTTGACCGCCGCATCGGCGTTGAGACTGTCACTGTGTTAAATGATAAAGCGCCTGGGCAACGTTTGGTGTTGGCACCAACAGGTTTGTTACACCGTGATTATGACGATGTACGGTGTTTTGCTGATGTCGCCAAACAAGCGATTATCCAAGCCAAAGCCGCTGGCGCGGTAAATCCGTTAGTTTGGGTTCAATCTCAGACAGATGCTCGTTATCAACACGCCGCAGAAGTTGTTTATTTAGCAATGGCACAGGCGTTATGGCAGCCGCTTGAAGGTCGTGAGGCTCGTGGCGAATTAACGGTTGAACCGGTGCAAACAATTGGCTTAGTGGGCGTCACTGACAGCGTCGCCGCTTTTGTCAAAGCAACAGAAGCTGGTCGTCGAGTTGCTCGGGATCTCTGCGGTACTGAACCTGAACGTATGACTCCCCGTCGTTTTGCTGACTACTGTGTTGAGGCCTTTGCAGGTTCTAAGGTCAGCGTCAATGTTGAAACCGACGTGGATACGTTATTAGCTGATTATCCATTGTTAATGGCGGTTGCTCGTAGCTCGTTAATGGTTGAACGCCATAAACCAGCGGTTATTCGTATGGAATATGTTGGCGAAGGTGAAATCACTGAAACCTTGTTATTTGCCGGGAAAGGCTTAGTTTATGATACCGGCGGCGCCGATTTGAAAATTAACGGCGCAATGGCAGGCATGAGTCGAGATAAAGGTGGTGCCGCAGCGGTGGCTGGTTTTCTGAAAACTGTCGCTGAGTTGCAGCCAAAAGGCTTACGTGTCGTCGTAGAAATTGGTGCAGTGCGCAACAGTATTGGCTCTGACGCCTTTGTTGCCGATGAAATCATCACTAGCCATGCTGGTGTGCGTGTTCGCATTGGTAACACTGATGCCGAAGGACGTTTAGTGCTTGCAGATTTGTTATCGCACCTGCGTCTTGACGCCGCGAGTGCGGTAAATCCAACATTGTTCACCGTAGCGACTTTAACCGGCCATGCCGCCCGCGCCGTGGGTCCGTACACGGCATTGGTTGAAAACGGTGCTGCTAAACAACAACAATTGTCTGCACGACTTGCCGCCATTGGCGAGTTGTGGGCAGATCCCCATGAAGTATCAACCAGTCGACGTGAAGACTTTGCCTTTATTCGCCCACGCACCTCGGCTGATGATGTACTGAGCTGTAATAATGCACCTTCATCAGTCACCGCTCGTGGCCATCAATTCCCAATGGCATTTTTAGTGGTTGCTGCTGGTTTGAAACAAGATACTGCGCAGACGGCAGGGGTCCCGTACTTGCATCTGGATATTGCAGGGAGCGGCGTTGATGGGGGCGATTGGCAGCATAGCAAGCCATCTGCAGCGCCAGTCAGCAGTCTTGCTGCGTTTTATCTTGGGCAGAATGAAGCGAAGTAGTCGTAGGAAATAACGTCTGGTCTTGGGAAATGGAAGCCCCAAGCCAATGACAGCAAGTGAAAGATGTTGTCGGTTTCGTTACAGCTGGTTATGCTGTAACAAAGATTTAAGTCTCATGTTTGGGTGCAGGTTAAAGGATTAATGAAACTCCGCGAAACCCTTGTCTTATATATGTTTCCGTTGCTGGTGTTACCCACGGTGTTTTTTGGGTATCTCGCCTACAACTACAGCACAGTCGCTTATTCACAGCAGGCTTATGGCAAAGTTGCGCGCCATTTGGCGGATCAACAGCAAAAGCTTGAACACTTTTTCTCCTCACAACAACAGTCGTTAAATCAGCTGAGTAAAAACCCGGTCACCACGGCCTATTTGTCCGATCCGCAAGCGAATGAAACTAAACTGCGGCAAGCCATCACGCATTTTCAGCAGCAATCATCCGAAATCTATCAAATTAAACTACTGAAACTCAATGGCGAAATTGTGCTGACTGAGCCTCGCAATCCAGCCGGACAAATGCCTGGCGCGCGGTTTCGCGCTGATTATTTTTCTAGTCTGGAGGGGATGGTTGACGATTCAGGAATATTTATTGGACGGGATACTGAGCAAAGCGAACTGCGGGTGATTATTGCGCAGAAAGTCTACCAACCTGCGCAAAATGTGGCTGATATTAATCGGTTATGGGGTTATGTCTTAGTCACCTTAAATATCGGATTACTCGACCAAGTTGTGCAAAATCGCATGTTGCCGTCTAACGTAACTCTGTTGGTAAGCCCTACAGGGGTTATTTCCTACGCGGATAAATCGATGTTAGTCGGAAGTACCTTAGCCCCGTCAAATTTTGCTGAGGTGCAACAAGCGGTTGGGGCTGAGTTATTAAAACCTGTAACTTTACTTGGCAAACCGATGCTGGTTCTGGGATCGACTTTACCAGGCGAATTTATGCTGGTGAGTGCGGTGTCGGAAGACGAATTGTATGCCGATCAAATTTACCTTCCTTGGTTGTTGTTTGGCGGCAGTGTGATTTTCGCCCTTGGATTACCATTACTTTGTTATTGGCTATTGGTGAAATACATTTTTGAACCCATCAAAATATTGACCGAGGCCAAAACCGCCGTCGGCCGCGGCGACTTAAGTACGCTGCTAACAGTGAAAAAGCAGGACGAACTAGGGGATATGTTTGCCGCCTTTAACGTCATGGTTCGGCAATTACGAGTGTATCGCGAACGAGAACGTGCTTATAAACAACAGCTGGAAGACAAAGTACAAAAACGTACTCAAGATTTAGCGCGAGCAAACAGCAATCTAGCAACGGCCAACCAGCAGTTGATCACCGCGCGCGAGGCTGCAGAACAAGCCAACCGCTTAAAAAGCGTGTTTCTGGCCAATATGAGCCATGAAATCCGGACGCCACTGACTGCGATTATCGGTTTTAGCGAACACGCAATTTCTGAGACCGACAAGACCAGAGTTACTGATTATCTGCAGCGGGTATTACGCTCGAGTGCGCATTTACTGAATTTGATTAATGACATCTTAGATTTGTCGAAAATTGAAGCCGAAAAATTGGAGTTGTCTTCGAAGAGTTTTAACTTTTTAGCGATGGTTGACGATATTTTTCAGCAGACTTTTGACCAAGCGAAAGTGAAAAATCTCAACTGCGTGCTTGAGCTTAATTACCCGTTACCGCAATTCATTCAAGCGGATGAATTACGGTTCCGTCAAGTGTTGTTAAACCTCACCAGCAATGCATTAAAATTTACCCAGCGCGGCAAGATTGTGATTCAAGTTGCTTATGAAACAGGTGTTGAGCAGCTGATTTTAAAAATTAAAGATACCGGCATTGGGATGAGTGCTGAGGAACTTTCGAAGTTGTTCCAACCCTTTGTTCAAGCTGATGCAACGGTTACGCGCAACTTTGGCGGCACCGGTCTTGGTTTAGTGATCTCGAAGAAACTGATGCAACAAATGCACGGGTATATCACTGTCGAGAGTGTGAAAGGGATTGGTAGTTGTTTCGAAATCACCATGAACTGTGAATCGCAAGTGGTGAGTTTGGTCGATAATTATGTGCCGCATCATCCAGAAGCTGAAGTCGTACCGGAAGCTAATTGTCTCGCAAAATTACGTATTTTGGTCGCCGAGGATAACGTCGATAACCAACTGTTAGTTGGCGTATTGTTGAATAAAATCGACGCTGACTACACGATGGTTGCCAACGGCCATCAGGCAGTACAAAAGCTACTGGTCGAGGAGTTTGACCTGGTATTTATGGATATGCAAATGCCAGAGATGGGGGGGGAGGAAGCAACTCGGTTGATTCGGCATGCCGGCATCGACGTGCCAATTATTGCCCTAACCGCCAACGTTATGCGTGAAGACCATCAGCGTTATTTGGAAGCTGGCTGCCAAGCACTGCTGGCAAAACCGATAGTACAGCGCGATTTCTACACCATGATTTGTACCTACACACAACCACAAACATCCTCAGAAGATGATATTGCCGCGCTGCTCGCTTCCGATCCAGCCATCATTGCCTTGAAACAAGACTTTGCCGCACGTTTGCCGGAACAACTAAATAATCTGAAGCAACTGCAGCAACAGCAAGATTTGGCAGGCTTGCAGTATGAAGCACATAGTTTAAAAGGCTGTGCCGGCAGTATGGGCTTCCCAGAAATTACCCAATTAGCCGCGGAGCTCGAACTCGCAGCCAAGGGCCGTGACAGTTTGTCTTGCCAGCTAATTTTAGGGCGAATGTTTAATCAATTGAATGCGTATCCAGAAATCGCAAAACAAGAGTCTATGAATGTCTGAAAACTTTGAATTGCATGCTCAGCTCAGTAAAGATTCGGTATGGATTGCGGATTGGCCGTTGTGCCAATTGCGCGTAATTAACGATAGTAATTACCCGTGGTTTATTTTGGTACCTCGTCGCGCGAATGTTCGTGATGTCATTGATTTATCTGATGAAGACCAAGCTCAACTCTGGTTGGAAAGCGCAAAATTGAGTCGATTGTTGCGCCAAAAATTTAGCCCTGAGAAACTAAATCTCGCAGCGCTTGGCAACATGGTGCCGCAACTACATTTACATCACATTGCCCGTTTTACTTCAGATGCGGCCTGGCCTTCGCCTGTTTGGGGCAAAGTTACCAGCATCCCTTATACTGAAGAACAGTTATTGGTGCTGCTTAAAGAGTGGTCTGGCGCTTAGCAGTAAACGCACAACCATAAGGAATTGATATGTCAGCGGAAAATGCTTTAGTTACCATCTTAGTTGAAAAATTAAAAACCAATATGCTAGTGCTGCCAACTTTGCCGGAAATTGCGGTGCGAGTTCGACAGGCCGCCGAAGACCCTGATATCAACTTACACTCGATGGCTGAGGTGATTTCGCGAGATCCAGCACTCACGGCTCGCATGATTAAAGTCGCCAATAGTGCATTTCTCGGACGTTCCATCAAGGTGTCTACCGTCAATCAAGCGGTAACGCGCATCGGTCTTTTTCAGGTCAAAAACATAGCGACAGCGATGGCTCTTGAACAGCTGTTTGTTAGCAATAACGCCTTAGTGGCGGCGACTATGGCCGATCTGTGGCAAGACACTATAGAAATTACTTGTATTGCGATGGCTTGTTTACGTTTTTATCTGCAAAAACACAAACACTGTAATCTCAATTTGGACACCATGACGCTCGCAGCTTTAGTGCATCGGATCGGCGTTTTGCCAATTTTGACCGAAGCGGAAAAACATCCACGAGTGTTTGCGGAACCAGGTTTTTTAAATCACGCGATTAGCGACTTTTCCTCGGAAATTGGCGTTGGCATTATCGACGCTTGGTGCTTTGCCGACATTTTCAAGTCAGTGGTGAGCCAGTGGGGGACTGCAGAGCTTGCAGAGCAACCAGGGTATACTGATTTTGTGCGTTTAGGCTTAATGGCGCGGCAACATTACCCTGATCGTCTGCATCAAGATGAGCTGTTGGCCATGTATGTCAAATTGGGGCTTATCCCGAAAATCGATTTTATGAGTGACGCCGATATCAATCAGTGGTATCAAGATGCGAAAACAATGTTTTTATAGTCACTAAGCGGACATGGTTCACTCAATCTTCTTTGAAGCAGGGTGAATAAAAACAGGGCCATTAGGCCCTGTTGTTATTTTAGCTATTTGCTGCACAACCCGTTGTTTAGCTCGGTTGTACTTGCTGACGAATAGCCCGTAACAATGAGTCAAGTTCATTGGCCATTACCAGCAAATCAGCATCTAAGCGCAACACTAAATCATCCCAGCCAAGTTCATCATTTTTGTCAGCGATAATTTCATGGAATTTCAATTTTTTCAGACTGCCATCTTCACACACTTGGAAATTAAGTAGTTCCGGGATCGTCAATTCCAGTTTAGTGACCAATTTGTCTTCCAAGTGACTTTGCACTTCTGCAGCTGTCAGTAGGTGATTGCTGAATTTAACTTTCGCACCCTCTTCATCTGGTGCTTTGAGTTCAGCTTCGTTGCCCAGCTGATAACCCGTTGGTAATCCTTGATTTGACAGCCAATGTTGCATTGATTGGCTTAACTGGTTCTGGTCAATCCACGGTAACGCCGGCAAAGAGCCAAGCGCTTTGCGTAGCATCGATAACAAATCTTCAGCCTTTCCTGCAGAGCCTGTGTTCACAATAAACCATTGGTTTTTAGCATCATAGAGGGCCGTGGTGACGGATGATTTGCTAAAGGCGCGCGGTAACAAAGCTTGAGTGATCTCTTCTTTCAGCGCTTGTTTTTCTTTACGGCCCAGAGGGCGGCCTTTTTCCGCTTCTAGCGCATCAAGGCGAGGCTGCATTTCTTCGGTGATCACGGCAGCAGGTAGTACTTTCTCTTGGCGTTTTAACGCGAATAGGAACAGATCCTGTTGTTGATGCACATAACTCTTAATCGACGGATGTAATGGGTAGGTAAAACCCATTTTAACCGCTTCTTGGCCAACGCATGGCGTGAATTTATGCTCGATTAAAGCGCGCTCTAAGCTGTCGATTTGCAGATTCAGCGGTTCGGTAATTTGGTAGACACGGAGGTTTTTAAACCACATAACAACAAGATCCAATGAGACAGAAAAGAGCAGTATACCGAGATCAAATACGCAGACAACCAGTTATCCCCTTAATCATTGAAAATTCGGGGGTGTTGCTGCCTGCGCTCAGCCTAGTCACCCCTTCACTAAGTCACATAGTGAACTATGCTCCTAGGGATTCGCTTAGTTGCGGCCTACCCGAATGTCCAATGACTTTGGGTATACCCTTAATCATTGAAAATTCGGGGGTGTTGCTGCCTGCGCTCAGCCTAGTCACCCCTTCACTAAGTCATGCAGTGAACACTTAGTCATGCAGTTAACTATGCTCCTAGGGATCCGCTTAGTGCTGCCTACTCGAATGCCCAATGACTTTGGGTATACCCTTAATCATTGAAAATTCGGGTGTGTTGCTGCCTGCGCTCAGCCTAGTCACATAGTGAACTATGTGACTAAGTGCGCACTCACAGGCGAGTTAGCGTTTCAGCGCTTTTGGAAAACGAATGTGGTAGGCCAAACCGTGGCCAGGTTCGCTTTTCACTTGGATACTGCCGCCAAGGGTTTGTCTAACCAAGTTATAGGTGATATGAGTCCCCAAGCCACTACCGCCTTGGTCTCGTTTGGTGGTGAAGAATGGGTGGAACAATTTCTCCAGTTGCTCAGCGGTTAAGCCTTTGCCGTTATCACTGTAATTAATATCAACCACAGTGCCTTCATCGATGACGGTAATATTGATATTACCTTCTTGCATCTCTTCAAAACCGTGGATCAAGCTATTCATCAATAAGTTAGTGAAGATCTGTGAAATCGCGCCTGCAGGGCAGCTCAGAACCAAGTTCTCTGGACAGTTCACTTCGATGTGATGACGAGTTTTCTTAAAGTGTGGCTGTAAGGACCGGATGATTTCATTCAGATAGTCTTGCAGCTGAATGGTGCGCACAGCCTCACTGGTTTGGTCGACAGCAATTTGTTTAAAGCTGGCAATCAGTTCTGAAGCACGGATTAAATTGGTATTTAAAAGCTCAGTGCCTTGTTTGGCCTCTTCAATAAAATGTTCCAGCGCTTTTGGCGATAGACTCTTTTCTTGATAGGCGTGTTCCAAAGCTGCCAGCTTTTCCGCAAGGAAACTGGTTGCGGTGACACCAATACCAACCGGCGTGTTCACTTCATGAGTAATACCAGCGACCAGACCACCTAAAGCAGCCATTTTCTCCGATTGCACTAAGCGATCTTGAGCTTGGCGCAGGTCTGTTACTAGTTTTTCTAATTCGGTTTGTTTACTGCGAAGGGCATCTTCAGTGTGACGACGGCGCTCAATTTCTTCACGCAGCGCTTGTTGTTTCACTTCCAGTTCTTGTTTTTGTTGCTGCAGATCCATCATGGCTTGTGATAAGCCCGAGGTTTTTCGTGCAACTTCTTGTTCCAAAATTAAATTGTGCTGGTCAAGCTTTTCATTCGATTGCAGCAATTGCTTTTGCGTATTTTCCAACTGGCCTTTGTAATCTTGCACCCGCGCAATCAGACGGTTGAACGCATCCGCCATGACTGCCAACTCATTGGTATCACCATGCTGAATTTCAACTTTGGCGCCTTCAAGGTTATCGAGTTCTAAATCTTCAATTTGTTGAGTTAGTTCAGAAAGCGGTAGCGTCAGCTGTTTTCTAAAGGCGATTAAAAACAAAATAATCAGGAAAGTCGTTTTTAGCACGGCGTTACCGACTAAAAAGTAAATCCCGACCTTAATGCGGTCGAGCACGATATTGCGACTGGAAAATAAGGTCACATCACCGACTTGGGTGGCGCGGCCGGAGAATTCAAAAATAAGCGGAAAGGTATAACCAAATAAACCCGATTGCTGTTCGGTCAGCCGAACGCCTTCTTTCACCAGCTGCGTACTATAACGCTCGCTAATGTCAACGTACTGACCCAATTGGGTAATCACCGCGCCGCTGTCATCGCGAACGATAATCCCTTCAATTGATGGAATAGCTAGCAGACCATCGGCGATGATCAGCGCTTGTTGTGTGTTCAGTTCCCAGATGGCTCGGGTAAGTGAGCCGGAAATTGTTTGCTGCAAAGTGGCAAGTTCGCCATTGATATGGCTTTTGGTATTAAAGTACTCGGCAACAATTTGACCCAAGGTCACGACAAAAGTCAGAATAAAATACACTGATAACACTTTGGTTAGCAGTTTTCGAGAAAGGCTTTTCTGTTGCATCTGACTACCTGTGGGTTGAAGCCTCGGTGAATTTCACCTGATGCTATAAAATTAGCTAAAAAAAACAATAATTAAAACAACAATCGGCACAATTTACCGATAAACAGCGAAAAAGAACCACGGATGAACTCTGAATGCCGCTGTTGGAACTATAGCCTAGATCCTGCTGTGGCGAAAATATCTGCATTGTTGACAAAAAATAAGCAAATCGCGGCGAAAAGTCGGCAATCTGTTGCATTAAGTAAAGCTACTGGTTATATTTTGCCCGTAACTCATTATGATAACTATTAAAAAATTACCGAGGCAGTTTGAATGGCTTTGCCAGTCTTGATTTGTGACGACTCCATCCTTGCACGTAAACAAGTGCGCAAAAGCCTTCCAGAATCTTTCGATGTTGAAGTCCAAACAGCCGGAAACGGCTTGGAAGCTTTGGCTATTCTGCGTGGCCAAGAAATCGGTTTAGTTTTTCTTGATTTAACCATGCCTGAACTCGACGGTGTCGGCGTTCTTGAAGCGATCAAAGCCGAACAAATCGATTGCTTTGTGATTGTTATTTCTGCAGATATTCAGCCGGAAATGCAACGTCGAGTCATGGAACTAGGTGCCCTCGCTTTTATTCAAAAGCCGGTCAATGAAGACAAATTACATGGCGTTTTACGTCAATATGGACTTTTCTGATGAACGGCAGTTTCAACGAAGAACAACGCGATTGCCTACAAGAAATCATCAACGTTGCGATGGGCCTTGCCAGCGATAAATTAGCTCGTTTTCTCAACACTTTCGTCCATCTACAAGTGCCATCTATCGCCTTAGTTGGCGCCTCGCATTTGCCTGCTGAAATTGAAACTCGCTATCAAGATATTGAAGCGGCGATGGTCAGCCAGGGCTTTTTTGGCAACGAAGGCCTCCGCGGTGAAGCCATCGTGCTTTATCAAATGGAAAATGCGCACAAGATTTCTGCCCTGCTAGGGTACGAACCCGGTGACGTTTCTGAAATTGAGATGCTGACAGATATCAGCTCGATTTTAACAACCACCTTTTTGAACGGCTTAGCCGAGCAGTTAGACAACAGCATGTCTTACAGCGCTCCGCGTATTCTGTCATCGCGTAATCGCGACATTGCCGAAGTGCTGACCAATACCTCGTTCCACTGGGAACATGCATTAAAAGTCGATATTAGTTACCAATTAATTGATCATTCGTTTAATTGCGACATGGTTTTATTGATCCCTGGCGAAGCCGTGAATCATATCAGAACCATTCTTGATCGGATTTTGGAAGAATACTGATGTCGCATATCAGTTTAATCAGTCCGATCCTGGCACAGCTCAATAGCGGCGTGGTGGTGGTCGATGACGAATATAACGTGCATTACCTCAACAACTTTATGGAGCGGCATGCCAGTTTGCAGTTATCGCAAATTGTCGGACAGTCGTTATTTAAAGTGTTCGCCGATTTGCCAGAAGCCTGGTTAAAGCGCAAGTTGATGAGTGTGCTCGATTTAAAAACTCCAGCATTCAGTAGCTGGGAGCAACGGCAGTATATTTTCAAACTGCCGCATCTACGTCCGGTGACTAGTGGTAGCCAATATATGGCGCAAAACTGCACCATGTTGCCGTTACAAATCGATGCTGCTGGGCAACCGCTCATTTGTATATTGATAGAAGATGCGACCGATGCTTTTGTTTATCATCAGCATTTGAGCCGTACTTTAATTGAGCTGGAAAAAGCCAATCGCCAAGATGGTCTTACCAAAGTGTTAAACCGGCGTTATTGGGAAGAGCAATTAAAACAAGAAATTCATCGGGCGCAGCGTTATCAGCACCCGTTGTCGTTGATTTTGTTTGATTTAGATAAATTCAAAGACTTAAACGACAAATACGGTCACTTAGGTGGCGATTTTGTGTTGATTGAGCTCGCGGCTTTTATTGGTACTTTGCTTCGAGATTCCGATTTGCTTGGGCGTTACGGCGGCGAAGAGTTTGGCATTATTCTGCCGGACACACCATTAAGCGGCGCGCAGGAAGTTGCTGAGCGGATCTGTAAGGCCGTGGCTGATTATCCGATGTTATTTAATCAGCAGACAATCCGTACCAGTTTAAGTATGGGCGTTGCCGAGTTGCAGCCCAAAGCGCATGTCCTGCATGATGATTTAATTCGTTGTGCTGACATGGCGCTCTACAGCGCGAAACGCGCGGGCCGTAACCGAGTTTGTTGTTTTCAGGCTGGCGAAACTGAGTACCAAAAGAAAGTAAACTAAAAATAATTCTAAACATTTAGATTGACAGACGTCTAAAGATTTGCGCATATAGACGCAATGAAATATATAAAAACAACCAATACAACCACCACGATTATTACCACCAACCCTGCGGGGTAGGAGGTCGGCGGCGTATTGTCCTTAATAAAGGCCCGTGACCTCAACAGTCACGGGCTTTTTGCGTTTATACAGGAGAGAAAAATGAGGGTGCTTAAGTTTGGTGGTTCGTCACTGGCGTCGGTGACAAGATTTTTAGAAGTCGCTGGTATTGTGCAGCAACAACTCGGCAAT
>JACCDZ010043022.1_pt1 | contig 12413 bp, 13 predicted proteins | sample 7449551 | NCBI WGS metagenome assembly JACCDZ01 (sample SAMN15323452, study PRJNA562643) | freshwater metagenome | isolation source: river surface water | place: USA:Blue River Watershed | collected 2017-08-18
AACCCTTGCTGCCACCCAGCGTGCTCAAAGCCATGAATGGCTTCTTCAAACAAGCCAAGGCCAACTTGGCACCGCACCAAAACGCCAAGCTCGAAAAACAATGGCTCCAGAAAGTGCGCGTGGTCAGCGAGACCCAACCCCTGCTGCCCCCCAAACTGGCCAGCGGCGTGCTCGACAACGTGACATCAGCCCTCTATGCCAACCAATGGCTGGACGTTGATTACACCAACCAAAAAGACGAACAAAAAACCTACCGCGTGATGCCCTTGGGTCTGGCTCAGCAAGGCCCGCGCTTGTACCTGGCCTGCCAGTTTGAAGGCTACGACAACCACCGCATCTTGGCGCTGCACCGCATCAACAAGGCCACCGACAGCGGCTTGGCTTTTGAGAGACCCGACTTTGACTTGGCCGCCTATGACGGCGAAGGCAACTTTGCCGTAGGCAACGGCGAGCGCATCCGACTGCAATTCACCATCGACAAAGGGCCTGGCCGACACCTGCTGGAGTCGCCCCTGTCAGAGGACCAGAACGTGCAGTTCACCCCCGAGGGTTACACCATCACCGCCACCGTGCAGCAAACCCTGCAACTGGACCGGTGGTTGAACAGCTTTGGTGGACAGATTCGAAACATAGTGAAATCGGAGGTTGCCGCATGAGTTCGTCCCCCAAAGATCTGGTCACTGTGCAGGGCACTGCGATCACCATCGTTCAACTTGACCATCAGGACTACCTCAGCCTGACCGACATTGCCAAGTACAAAAATCCAGAGCATTCGGACGATGTGATCCGCAACTGGATTCGCAACCGCAACACGCTTGAACTGCTGGGCCTTTGGGAGCGACTCAACAACCCAAAATTTAATCCCGTCGAATTCGACGGGATTAAAAACTCAGCAGGTCTCAACAGTTTTACGCTGACGCCCAAGCAATGGATTGAGCGCACCGAAGCTGTTGGCATCGTTTCAAAAGCAGGGCGCTATGGCGGCACATACGCTCACAAAGACATCGCTTTCGAGTTCGCTTCATGGGTATCGGTTGAATTCAAGCTCTACCTGATCAAGGAATTCCAGCGCCTCAAAGACGATGAAAACCGCCGCTTGTCGCATGCATGGGATCTCAACCGCACGCTGTCAAAGATCAATTACCGCATCCACACCGATGCCATCAAAGCACGCCTGATCCCGGCCGAAATCACACCCATTCAGGCTGGCCTGACGTATGCCAGCGAGGCGGATTTGCTGAATGTTGCGCTCTTTGGTCATACGGCCAAACAGTGGCGCGATGCCAATCCAAATTTGGATGGCAATGTGAGAGACCATGCCGACATCGAACAACTGCTTGTGCTGGCCAATATTGAATCCATCAACGCGGAATTCATTCACATGGGCATGCCACAAAGTGAACGGCTCATTCGCCTTAATCAGATGGCCATCCGTCAGATGCGCATCCTCACGACCGCCCCGATACCTTCGCTGACCGTTAACAAGCGACGCGGTCAACTGGAATGAGAGCGCTATTGATGACCCCACACCTCAGCAAATCCCTGCTCAACAACTACCGCCAATGCCCGCGCCGCTTGTGGCTGGAGATGCAAGACCGCACCGCACGCATGCTTGGGCAAACACCGCTGGCACAAGCCACCTACAGCGCCGACGCTCAAAAACGGTTTCTGGACGGGCATGTGATCGGCCGCATTGCCAAGGCACGCTGGCCGCAAGGCGTTGACATCGAGGCCCTGAGCTGGGTAGACGACAAGGCCGGCACCAAGCGCCGCGACCTGAGCTATGCGCAGCACCTGACCCAAATGTGGCTCATGCATGGCCTGCCCTTGTTTGAAGCCACCTTCAGCCACAACAAGCTGCTCGTCATGGCCGACGTCATGCGCCCAGCCAAACGCGGCAACGAAACCGTGTGGCAAATGATCGAGGTCAAGTCCAGCACCACGCCCAAGGATTACCACATCACCGACCTGGCCACCCAAGTCTGGGTGGCTCAGCAGTGCGGCGTGCCCGTGGTGGGCGCTGCGCTCATGCTGGTCAACAAAGGCTTTACCTTGCAAACCCCAGGCGACTACACCGACCTGTTGGACCTGCACCAAGACGCCGATCTGCACGAGCAGTTGCGCGACGCCACACGGCAAGTGCCCACCACTGTCAAAGGCGCGCACCGCACGCTGGCGCAAACCAAAGAGCCCACACAACACCAACCCGGTGAGCAATGCACCAGCCCCTATGAATGCCCGTATTTGGCGCACTGCACACAGGCACCCCAAGGCAGCACCCGCCCCACAAAGACGGTGCCCATCCGCTTTTACAACGACCGAGGCGCAGCCAAAGCCCAGCAACTGCTGGACGCAGGCCACACCGACCTGCGCAAAGTGCCCGCCAAAACAGTGGCAGCGCTGTGGAACGGCAGCAACGACACCCACCGCGTGAACCAACACCTGGCCCAAGCCGTGCGCACCGGGCAAGTGGTGTTTGACCGCCAAGGCGCACAAGCCGAACTGCAAGCCCTGCGTTGGCCCGTGCAGCACCTGGACTTTGAAACCATCAGCTTTGTGGCCCCCGTGTGGCCTGGCACCACAGGCGGCCAACAGATCCCTTTTCAGTACAGCATGCACCGCCAAGCGCTGAACGGCCAAGTGCTGGCACATACCGAATTTTTAGACACCACCGGCCAAGACCCGCGCCGCGCACTGGCCGAGCAACTGGTCCAAGACATCGACCCCCGCTGCACCGTGCTGGCCTGGAACGATTCATTTGAGCGGGCCGTCATCCGCAACCTGGCCGCGAGCTTTGCCGACCTGCACGATGCGCTGATGCGCCTACACGACCAAGTGCAAGACCTGTTGCCCATCGTGCGGCGGCACTACTTTCACCCCGACATGGCCAAGGCAGAAGGCAAGACCTTCAGCATCAAAACCGTGCTGCCGTGCATGGCGGCGCACCTGCAATACAGCCAGCTGGACAGCGTGCAAAACGGCGGCGAAGCCCAACTGGCCTACCTGCTGGCCGCTGCGCCAAAAGGCGCCGAAAAAGAACCCGGCCAACCCATCACCAAGGCCGAACGCGAACAAGCCCGAAAGGACTTGCTTGCGTATTGCGGGTTGGATACGGAGGCGATGGTGGAAGTGACCTCGTACCTATTTGAATATCCCACCCACAAGAAAGCCACGCCATGAGCCATTGCCGCTACTGCAATTCCACTTCCTTTGGATCAGGCTGCCCACACAGCCCCACGAAAAAACACGAACACAACGGCGATGAGAAGAAATGCGAGTTCTGCAACTCGTCGTCTTACGGCAGTGGCTGTCCGCACAGCCCGACCAAGAAACACCGACATGGCAGTGGCGCTAACAAATGCCGCTGGTGTGGATCGACCTCGACGGGGAGCGGGTGTCCGCATTCGCCTTCGGGGAAGCATGAGAAGTGATGTTCTGTTAATTTTCCAAGGAGTTATCCATGAGCAAAAAGATTGATTTTCAGGTTCGAGTATTAAAAAGATACGGGGTGATCCCGGTTTTCGACGGCGACCCCGAGTTCACCAACGTCAGGACATCCGCACCAGGAGAAACTTTTAAACACTGGTGCGCTCGAGTTATAGGAAAGACAACAAATGAGGTTAGCCTTTTTGGTCTCTATAAACCAAGAGGTAACACTCGAATTGGGAAATTGGGTCAAGATGGAGAACATTTAAAAAAGCTTGTTCAAACGCAATCACAAAAAAGCTTTCTTAAAGGATGCAATAAGCGTGAAGTCAGCGGTGAAAATGAGTTAACTGATGAATTAACTTCCACCCCTCCACGCTTGATTATGCGAGATCAAATATATAACACGTTGGCTGATGCTGTCGTAGATCGCACGGTTGCGATTGACGAATTCTTTAATAGATTTGCCGATAAAAATTCTGGCGCAAATGGCTGGGTTGAAGTATTCGAGGCATTGGCAAATGAGTACTCATCCTTAGCAAATCGCTGCCGATAGATCATTAAAGAAAATTGCAATCAGTTAAAAAAGGGCGTGGTGTATGTCTCACTTTGACAAAATAAGTGAATGTGTGGTTAAAGTAGTTAAAAGAAAAAAGAGATTTATCGAAAAATTTGCAGAATTGAATAACTTCGGTTGGGAAAAATGGCTACAGATGGAAATGGCTGTCTCCTTATTAACTGAAAATCATTCAATCGAATTGGAAAAAATGTACCGATATGATGAAACCACTAATAAACCATTGGGAAAATTAGGCTTTACAAATTGCTTCATAGATCTAGTTTTAAAAATAAAGCGCTATAAAGGAATACATGAAGCAGGCGTTGAGTTGAAAGTGACTCGAAATTTAGGTGGATTAAAGCATGTTTTGGCGGATCTTGAGAAAATATCATCAATCAGAACAAAAAAATGGAATATACGATCAGTAATTGGCGTGTTGGTGTATTCATGCGGCGGAAAAGAAACAAAATATACAAGGATTGTTGATGATCTGAGCATTCTTAAAAGTCCCGGCTACCGTTTTTCAAAATTTGAAATGAAAGATATTGGCATTGGTATTATTTTGATTGGTTGGGAGGTGGGCTCTGTGGATAACATGACTCGTGAAGAATATAAATACTGCCTAAAAGCCATTAGAGAAAAATTTAAATCAAATAGAGTTGCAATCAATAAATGCTGATTGAAGATTTCATTCACTTCGATTTATTAAATGCGAATCGGATTGTGTGTCGTCATCAGCCCCTGATCCCGTAACCTGTCAAATGACAGCAAATGGTGTCCCATATGCCCAGCATCGTTGCTGCCCGTCAAAATGACCGTGCACAGCCAACTGCCTTCGGATGGTGGCTTGGGCATGTCGATGCGCCACGAGATAGCATTGAACAGATTGGGCAGTATGTCTCGCTGGAACAGTTGCCCGTCAACTTCTCGGTCGTAGCAGTGCCCGATCAATGCCATGTGTTCCGAACAGACCAGCTGAGCCTGCACTTGGCGCAGTGGCTCCGTGCTTTGGATTCGACACTGCAGCACGCGGGGGTGATGCGGGGTCAGCATCACAAAACTGTGCTGCAGCGTGTGCGGTGTGTATCCAGCGCTGGCAAGGGGCAAGACCAGTCTGCGGGGTGCGTGTTGTTGGTGCAGGTCCAGCAAAAACCCCACATCTTTTTCTTCACGTTGGGTACAGGCCAATAACCATCGCCCATCAGCGGACAGCTGGCCCGTCGTGTTGGCTGGGGTGGTTTTGTATTCGCTTTGCAATTGGCAGGTGTTGCTCTCTTGTGCTTGGCCGGTCGCGGCATCAAAAACAACAAACAGTCCACTGGCATGCCCAGCAGCCAGAGTGCGGCCATCGGGTGTGGCCAACAAGCATTGCACCGCTGCGTCAGAAAATCGGTGGCGCTGCAACACCCTGGCCGAACCGTTGGGCACGCGCAAGATTTGGCCATCTGATTGGCCCAGGAGGATGTCGCTGCCGACTGGGCATGAGCAGGTGATGTGTGTCATGCCTCTCATGCTGGCACCGTAGCCGACGCGATGTGTCGCATCCGTATGGACACTGTCGTTTTTGGAGTTCCAGAAATGAAAGTCACTCAACGCGCCAAGCGACGTTATCAACGGATTCGTCAAGCACGCCGCCAGTTTCGCTACACATTCATAACATTCAGGCACACCCGCGCGACGCGTCGCTCACTGGCTGCTATGGTGCAGCGCATGGTGGTCCAATCGCGGCGTTATGCCTTGCACGCACAAGCAATACGACGTGACGAATACAAGATCGTGATCCACGGCTGGCCAGATGCGGTGCATATCACAGTGGGTGTTTACGGCTTGTCATTCCTGATCATCAAGTCTCCGGATGTTTGGGACTACTTGCTGTGGCCAGATTGCATGCCACTGCGCAAGCATGGACTGTGGCGGTGTTTTGCCCCCGGGTATTTGAAGTCCAGCGTTTACCAGCGGCTTGAAGATTTGTTGTTCAACTATTTGGCCGAGCCCTTCTTGGCGTATTTGGCCGAAGTGCCTGAACAAGCCCAACTGATGATTTACGACATTGAGGGGAAGCATTACGCATGTGTCGAAGAAATCAATCCCGTCATGTGTCTGGATCAAACCGATCAACCTATAGTTTGTTGGCCCTTGCCCTGACGATGAGCCTGCGCATGAGGCCGCAATCAATCACATGGATGGCCGAGTCGAAATCCACTGTCGTTGCCGACTGTGCGCAGTCGCGCATCCAAGGCGATTCATGTGAACACTGCATACTACTTTGCGACCCATCTTGTCGCACCTGTGCAGACACTGGTCTCTTGTTCAACAGGAGAGACCATGCGCACATTCCAGACCCAACGCCGCAGCATCGCTGCACTTCGTGTCAACACGCCATCCAAAACTGCATCCGCTGTGCTGTGCGCCTTGTGCCTGACCTCAGGCATGGCACAGGCCAACCCGCTCATGATCTTGGGCGGGATCAATGGTGTGGTGGACGCCGTCAAGCGCACAGTCGGCAGTGTGGCGACGGCCACCAAGCCTTCACCCAAAGCAGCCGCCAAGCCACGGTTCACACTGCCTGGTGCGCTTCGCATCACGCGCATCATGCACCGCCATGAGGTGATTGCTTTGGTGGGTGAGCCCGCTCAATCGAACGCCGCTGATCCCCAAACGGGCCTTCAGCGTGATGTCTACAAAGTCAAGCGCGTGGGTTCTTGCGCAGTGGATCAGGTTGACATTACGTATGAGGCCAATGATGGCCCTGTTCGTGAGATCGTTCAGACCTGCGGTGATGTGACGTCCAACGAGAACCGTTCTGTTCGCTATGCCTATTACCTTGAGTTTCCCGAGTGGTTCGACAAGTTGTCGATCAAGATGCCTCGCGATCAGGTGATGGCTGTATTGGGTGCGCCTTCCGAGTCACGCGCTTCCAACATGGGCAACATGTTCATCGATGCCTACACGGTGGATGGTGAGCCCCTGGATGTTTGGTATGACAAAGCCGAAAAGCTGACCCGACAGTTTTACTGGAGCAAACGTGAAGTGACTTTGCCGCGCATTGATCGTGCCGAGTTGTTCGAGCCGATTGACCGCCCCTGATGGCCCAGTGCCATGAAAGTTTTTCTGGATGACCTGCGCACCGAGCCCGACGGTTGGGTGCGCGTGTTTTGGCCTGACCAGGCGATTGCTTTGCTCAAATCTGGCCTGGTCACCGACATCAGCCTGGACCATGACTTGGGCGACGACCAGCGTGGTACCGGCTACGACGTGCTGCTCTGGATTGAAGAAGCGGTTCACCTGCACAACTTTGTGCCACCTCGGATGCAGGTGCATTCGGCCAACACTTCTGCCCGTGTGCGCATGTTGGCCGCCATTTGCGCCATAGAGCGCGCCAGTCAGCAATGATCTCTTTGCGCTGCCATTCACAGCCCATTCATGCCAACACAAAACCATCTCTACAAATTGAACTTGCCACTGGCAAGCGCTTTGCCCACGGAAGAAGTTGAGTCCAGCCCCACCGTGCGCATCTGGTCGTGTCAACCCATTGCCCACCCGGCATTCACACCCTGCAACGCGAGCGCTTGCGCCGATGTGCATTTGTGGTTTTTGTTGTGCGATCAAATCCAAGCCGGCGCACAAGAGAAAGCCAATGCTTGGCTTTCTCAATGCGGCGACGCCGTGCTTGTGCTCACCTTGCCTGATGCTTCCGATCAACATGTTCAAGCCATCCAGGATGTGGTGTTCGCTTTGCAGTGTGACTGGGCTCACTCGGCCATGGCGAATGCAGACCTGGAGGATTTGGTGGCAATACTGGGCAAAGAGCCGCTCGGTGCCCACGCCCAACATGCCCACGTGCGAATCGGATCAGCCCTGTCCACAAATGCCTCGGACTACACAGAGTGCTTGAACACCGCTTGGAGACAAGTCGTTCGAGCGGAATGCCGCCAAATGCTTTTGCTGCGTGCGCATGCGCCTCACGACTTCAAGCTCCAGTCTGAAGCGTTTGCCGACTGGCGCCGCACAGTGGCGCAAGACTTCAGTCTGCTTTATTGGGATGTGTATGACCCGAGTCTGCAGCCCAGCCAAAAGCGGTTCACCGTTTTGGCTGCCGACTGACACGGCAGCTTGGTCCGCGCACCACCAGCGCTGCCGGTGATGCGCGTCATCTCAATGGGTCTTCAACAACTCCAACAACAGCGGCAATCCCTGCGCGGCTGTGGCTCTGCATTCCACCGTGGTGTAGCCCGACACTTCAGTACGTTCAGGGTTGATCTCGGCCACAAACTTGCCCAATTGGTGGGCATTGATGGGCAGCTCGGCCGCAGGGAACACCACACCCGATGTGCCAATGACCAGCATGACGTCACAGGTGTCCACCAAGTCTTCGGCCATGCGAAATTCTTTTTGCGGCATGGCCTCGCCAAACCAGACCACGCCGGGGCGGATGTAGCCGCCGCAGTGCTGACATTCCGGTGGGTCCAAATGCGTCAAGGTCTGGTCCGGCACGCCCGGCGCAAATTCACCCGGGCGGTCACAAGCTGCACAACGGGGCGCAAACAAACTGCCGTGCAAGTGGATCACGCTGGTGCTGCCTGCGCGTTCGTGCAGGTTGTCCACGTTTTGCGTGACCACATCGACCTGAACGGCCTGGCCTTGCACGCTGCGCAATGTGTCGGCCAACTGGGCCACCGCCAAATGTCCTGCGTGTGGCTGGGTTTCGAGCACGGCGCCGCGACGGCCTTCGTACCAAGCCCAAACGCGGTATTTGTCTTCTCGCCAGCCTGCGGGCGAAGCCATTTCTCGGGTGTTGAACTTGGCCCACAGGCTGTCGGGCTTGTCGCGGAAGGTGGCAATGCCGCTTTCTGCCGACATGCCTGCGCCCGTGAAGACGACGATGCGGCGTGCCTTGAGTAATTGGTCTGCGATTTGTTGAAGTGCCGTGGTGTTCATGATTCCCTTTGATGAGCAGATCATCAGTTTAAAAACGGCTGCGACAGAACGCGTCGTTTACACCAGTGACATGCATGCGCCATGCAAAACGCCCCACCAGCGCAGGGCTGATGGAGCGTTTGTTGTGACTTGCGGGTCAGTCTTTATTTTTTGGCTTTGGCGGCCTTGGGTGCGCGGCCACCGGACTTGATGCACTCGTCCATGCTGGCGAATGGTTTGAAGTTTTTCGTGGACTTGTAGCCAGCGCTGGTTTCGTCGTGGCAAATGTTGCTGCCGGACATCTTGACGGCTGGCATGGCCGCTGTGGCTGGCGCTTTGGCGGGTGCGGGTGCAACAGCGGCTGGCGCTGAAGGTGCAGCGGCAGGGGCCGCAGCGGGTGCGGCAGCAGCTGCTGGCTTGAGCGCAGAGGGCATGACGCCTTGCACAGCTTGTGTGGCCGCTTGCGTTGCAGCTTGCTTGGCGCCTTGGACGGCGGTCTGTGTCACAGATTGCGTGGCAGTGGCTGCGGCGGGTGCAACAGCGGTTTGCGCGAAAGTAGCCAAAGAGGCAGCCATCAAAGCAGCAGCGATCAGGGTATTTTTGAACATCATTTTTTCCTTCATGTGCGAGGCAAGAGTGCCACACTGATTCAACGTGACGACGAGCTCCTGAGTTGACGTTTATTTTTTCAAACGTAACCTTATGTAGCACACTTGAAATCTGGAAGTACACGTTGACCTTCATGGCCTTGTGCTGCACATGCGCACGTTTTGTGCATCCTTGGCTTGGCCATGGTGCCGCCAAATACTGTATAAAAAATCAGTATACTGACACCTCCATTCACATTTCAGGGAGTGACTATGAAAACCAAATACGCGGTCAACTGGACTCAGGTGATTGACGCTGTGCGTTCTGCCGGGGCCTTGATGTTCCTGCAGGGTCTTGTGTTTTGGCCCATCGTTGAATCACCTGTGCTGATCTCTTGGGCCAGAGGCTCCGCACTGGTTGGATTGCTGATGTGGGCGGGTGCCAGCCTGGCTAAGCAGCGCGATTGTTGATCACGGCAGCGCTTGTTCAAGTCAGTGTGTCAGTCCAACGGCCCTTTGACCACCTGAACGACCTCGCCGTCCTTCACCCATCGCACCAGTGCATCGGCCACTTGCGGGCGTCGTCCAAGATAGCTGTGAAAGCTGCCTGCGCCGCACGATGGTCCGGATCTGTCACCACCGATGACGGTCACCAGTCGATTGCTTCGGGCGGTCGCTTTGGCATAACTGTAGGGCGTCAAACCGCACTGATCGTTCTGATGGTGCAGATACAGTGTCTCCGTCTTGACCGAGTCATGTGGGAAGTCTTTCATCGATTTCGCCAGATCGGCGTTAAAAAGCGGCGGACTGCCAGATTGGGTGGCTGAATGGATCGCGCTTTTGAGCTCTTCCCCCAAGCGAAGCGCGAGCCAGTGACTGCTCACGCCACCGTAGCTGTGGCCCATCAAATGAAATTCTGAAAACCCCCTCTGGCGCAGCACCTTGATCAAAGCCCTCACATCGTCAGCATGTTGTTGACTGGATCTGTAGGGGTCACCGGCGCCAACTGAGCGTTCTCCCTATGGCCTATTGGGACAATAATTTGTATGATGACCTGATAAATACCCCGCCAGGAGATCTCATGCAACGCCGTCATTTACTCACCCTTGCAGCGCTGCTGGCTGTGCCTCTCATGGCCAACCAGGCCGTGGCACAAACTTGGCCGACTCGCCCCATCAAGCTGGTGGTGCCCTTTCCGCCCGGCGGCTTGATTGACAACATGGCGCGCCTGGTGGCGCCCAAGCTGGGGCAAGAGTTGGGGCAATCCATCGTGATCGACAACAAGCCCGGTGCCGGTGGCAACCTGGGTGCAGGTGAGGCCGCTCGCGCCAACCCCGATGGCTACACCTTGCTGATGGCCTCGCCGCCCTTGACCATCAACCCCGCGCTGTACAGCAAGCTGCCGTACAAACCCGAAAGCATCGTGCCCTTGGGCTTGCTGGGCCGTGTGCCCAATGTGTTGGTGGTCAATCCGGCCTCGGGCATCCAAAGCGTGGCCGATCTGAGCCGCCGCATCAAGGCCAAACCGGGTCAACTCAATTACGCCTCCAATGGCCAAGGCACGTCGCTGCACCTGAGCGCCGAACTGTACAAAAGCCAGGCCGGCTTGTTTGTGACGCACATCCCCTACCGGGGCGCAGCCGCCGGCCTGACTGCTGTGATGGCCGACGAGGTCAGCATGATGTTTGACAACCTGCCCTCGGCCTTGGGCCTCATCAATGGCGGCAAGCTCAAGGCCTTGGCCGTGACCACGCCACAGCGCAGCAGCGCTTTGCCCAATGTGCCAACGATGGAAGAAGCAGGGCTCAAGGGCTACCAAGTGTTTGCTTGGTTTGGTCTGGCCGCACCTGCGGGTTTGCCGGCGCCAGTGCAACAAAAAATCGAGCAAGCACTCGAGCGCGTGGCGCAGCAAGCTGAAGTGAAAGCCGCCATTCAAAAAGCGGGCGCCGAGCCCACTTGGGTGAACGCGCAGGGCATGGCCAGCTTCATGCAGGCCGACACCGCGCAATGGAAGAGCGTGGCGTCCTACGCCAAGATCGCCCTGGATTAACCCCTGTCGGCGCGGCATGGCTGCGCTTTGGAGAGAAGAGATGACTACTGTCGGTTTGATTGGTTTGGGGGCCATGGGCTCGGGCATGGCCGCATCGCTGCGCCGTGCCGGGCACAAGGTGCAGGTATTTGATGTGCGCCGTGACGTGGCCGCTGCGTTTGCCCAAGAGGGTGGCACGGCGCACGACACCCTGGCCTCTTTGGGCGCGGCGTGCGATGTGATCGTGTCGGTGGTGGTGAATGCCGCCCAGACCGAAAGCGTGCTGTTTGGCGATGGCACCACCCCAGGGTGTGCCGCCAGCATGAAGCCCGGCAGCGTGTTCGTGATGTGCTCCACCGTGGACCCGAACTGGTCAGTGGCACTGGAAGCACGCTTGGAAGCCATGGGCCTGCAGTATGTGGATGCGCCCATCTCTGGCGGCGCGGCCAAAGCGGCCTCCGGCCAAATGACCATGATGACGGCGGGCAAACCTGCGGCCTATGCCGTGGCCGAACCGTTCTTGAACGCCATGGCCGCCAAGGTCTACAAGCTGGGCGACAGCGCAGGCGCGGGCAGCAAGGTCAAGATCATCAACCAGCTGCTGGCGGGCGTGCACATTGCGGCCGCTGCCGAAGCCATGGCGCTGGGCTTGCGCGAAGGCGTGGACGCCAATGCGCTGTACGAGGTGATCACCAACAGCGCAGGCAACAGCTGGATGTTTGAAAACCGCATGGCCCATGTGCTGGCGGCGGACTACACGCCGCTATCCGCCGTGGACATTTTTGTGAAAGATCTGGGCATCGTGCTCGACATGGCGCGGGCCAGCAAATTCCCGCTGCCGCTGTCGAGCACCGCGCACCAGATGTTCATGCAGGCCAGCACCGCGGGATTTGCC
>JACCDZ011702580.1_pt1 | contig 12406 bp, 9 predicted proteins | sample 7449551 | NCBI WGS metagenome assembly JACCDZ01 (sample SAMN15323452, study PRJNA562643) | freshwater metagenome | isolation source: river surface water | place: USA:Blue River Watershed | collected 2017-08-18
ATACATAAACTGATACACGCGAATTCAGCCTCATTTTCCATTTTCGCTTTATAAGTAACACTTTAAGTGCAACGCTATATAAAAAGCATCTAAAGTGATACGCAAGGGGAAAGACTATGTTTATTCGCGCATACCTGCGAGCCAGTACCGCCGAGCAAGACGCCAGCCGCGCCCGTGACGCACTGGAGAAGTTCGCAACCGATAACGGCCAGCGGATCGCCTCTGAGTACTTGGAGAACGAGAGCGGCGCCAAGGCTGATCGCCCTGAACTGCTGCGCCTGCTTAAAGATGCCCGCAAGGGTGATGTTCTGCTGGTTGAGAGTATCGACCGACTGTCTCGCCTTCCAGCGGATGACTGGCAGAAACTCAAGGCAGCTATCGACTCCAAAGGGCTGAGAATCGTCGCGCTCGATCTGCCGACCAGTTACCAAGGCATGAAGGACACCAAGGGCGACGAGTTCACCACCCGAATGCTGGCCGCAATCAATTCGATGCTGGTGGAGATGATGGCTGCCATTGCCCGCAAGGATTACGAGCAGCGCCGTGAACGGCAGGCGCAAGGTATCGAGAAGGCGAAAGCTGAAGGTGCTTACAAAGGCAGGCCGGTCGATGAGGATCTGCACAAGCGCGTGCGTGAACTGTTGGCCGCAGGATTCGGAGTTCGCGGGACTGCGCGCCTAGCGAGATGCTCAACCACTACGGTCCTGCGAGTTCGGGATGCGAAGTGATGCGAAGTGATGCGAATTCGCTGTATCGGTCGACACGCAGATGTGTCTGTTTTGTATGGCCTTGGGGAGTCCTGCCCTTATCGTGAAGCTGAAGTACTAGCGGCAAACATCTGGGCATTGAGCGCCTCCGCCTGGCCCCGTATAGCAAAGGCCGCCTGGGCCGGCATAGCAAGGGCCGCCCGGTCCGCTGTAAGCCGGCCCGCCCGGGCCATCATAAGCAGAACCACCGGGGCCGCTGTATGCCGCCCCACCTGGTCCGTCATATTGGGGCCCACCAGGCCCATCATAAGCAGCTCCACCAGGGCCTGAATAACAAGCCCCCCCTGGCCCGCTATAAGCAGCACCGCCTGGTCCATCATATGCAGGCCCGCCCGGCCCCGAATAGCACGCGCCTCCCGGCCCGTCATAGCCCACACAATGACAGGGATCTTGAGACATTGCCGTGATGGGCATTGCTGCAGTTAGCATAACGAGCAAGGTTTGAAGAACTCTCATTGCCTGGCCCTTTTAAATGTTGATTAGAAACAGCGAGATTACGACCAAGAGGGCCTGATTGGTATGACTTGGGCCAGAGAATCCATTGATTTTGCTTGTTTTGTCGCCACTGATTATCATCAACGGTTGCGAGCGATTTTCGTCGATTGCCCATTAAGGAACGTGTATATGGAAGTTAATTCGCGCATTTTGAAGCCAACAGTCCTCGCCATTGCTATTTCGATGAGTGTTTCTGGTTGCGCAACGATGAATGAGACCGTCGGCAGTAATTCGGCAGAGATGAACTGTGCGATGGGCTTGGTTGCAGGCGCATTGGCGGGCGTCGCTATTTCTGCCATGACCGGCGGTGACAAGAATGCAATGCTGCTGGGTGCCGCTATTGGTGGTGCCGCTGGCTGTGCCGGCATGTACATGTACAAGAACCACGTTTCTCGGCTGGACGCTATCGCCAAAGAAGAAAAGATGCGCATGCAAAACAGCATGCTGGAAGCTTCGAACGCTAAAGGCGAGCCACAGGTTGTCGGTGTTCAGTCTGAAGCCCAAGTCGGTGGCATGTTCGCCTCTGGCTCGGCTGAACTAACAGCTGATGGGCGGCGTCAACTTAGCAAACTTGCTGGGGCCATGGCTGCTAACCAGAAAGACGTAACAGCACAGAATGCAGCAGATGCTAAAAAGGCAAACAAGCCGATCCCTTATATTGAGTCGATAAAGATACTTGTTGTGGGGCATACCGACTCCACGGGCAGTGCAGCCTTCAACCAAGCGCTTTCAGAGAAACGTGCACAGGCAGTTGCCGAGTTGATGGCTCAAGCTGGCATAAACCCCGACGATGTCTATTACCAAGGCGCTGGTTCTTCGCGACCTATCGCCACCAACACGACTGCCGCCGGTCGTGAAATGAACCGCCGCGTAGAGATGACCCAGATCAACTCCAAAGACCTCCTGGTTGAGCGAGTTCGTAGCCAACGCAATAACGCCAAGTACCTTGAGTACGGCACCCAAGATACTCAACAGCAGAAATCCTCAGCCGATAAGCCGGTAGCTGTTGCTAAGCCCGCACCTAACGCTAAGCCGTCAGTTAAGACTTCAACTGTAAAGGCTCCAGTAGCCGCATCAGAGGTAATCGCGGCCGGTGCGGTTAAATCGGAAGCTCCAGTGAAGTCGGCCCCATCAACATCCACTCTCGCTATTGGCGGTAAGGGCGGGATGGATTTCGGCGGCATCGCCGTAACCGACACAACCTCAGCGCTGGCTCGCGGCTTTGAGCCCAAGAAGTCGATGTTCAGCCTTGTGAGTTCGGCTTATGCAAGCAAGCCCATTGGCTCCTGCATTGCGGATATGCCACGTACTGCAGGAGAGGTTATGAATCTTGCGAGCGGCAAGCCACTTGAAGGAGTAGAAACCAATGATTACTTGCCTGGAATGGATGGCCGCCCATGGGGGCAGATAGTGAACGGGCAACTCGCCACGGTTGGGCCCGTCTCGATTTTGAAAGACGACGCCACACTTGCCAAGCAACCATTTATGGAATTTGCGTCCGATTATAAGAAGCCGAACCAGAATCGATCGGGCAAGATCGATGCATCAGCCAACACCTACGATGGCGAGAGCCAAGTGCTCTACCGCGTGTTCTCCAACGATGTAAACCAATCGCCTATCGCCTGCATGGACATTCTGTTCGACAAGCGCACAGGGTCATCAACTGCGGGCGAAATCTATTACCCTAAAGATGGCATTGCTTACGTGGTTAACTTCAAACCTGCTCGCCAATAATTACCAATTAACAATTAATAAAGGCAAACGAAATGCTTGAGACAATCCAGTCAGTGGCTACAGCCTACTGGTTCATCATCGTTCCAATTCTCGTGACCATGTTTCTTGCGATCCCGGTGTATCTATACCGCGAGAAAGTTCGTTACGTGATGATGGGCTGGGGTCATCGGTTCCCGTTCTTTGGTCGGTTGAGCTATTGGGTGAAACACCCAGGCGAAATGAACAAGACCACGCACTTCCTCAAGTCCGAGGAAGAGCTATGCGATGCTTACTACCATTATTACTCCAAGCACAATCATGACGGGGCTTTCTTCAAGAAGTCTCAAGACTACTTGATGAAGGTCAATGAAGATAATCGCAAGGAAAAAGGGGCTCTTTTGTGGGTGCTGATTATGACCTTGATGGTTATTGAGGCTTCTGCATTCGGTTACGCCCTCGCACCTTACGCGTTGACACTGGCAACCCCGAACACGGCACTTGCTAGCGCATTTGGTATTGGCTTGGTGATATCTGTTATTGCCTTGCTACTGTCCGAAGTGACAGGTCGTCAGCTGTATCTGAACCACGTAATCGGCCAGATCATGTCATACAGCTCTATTCGCGAGGCGGGGTCTGCCGGAGACTTCATTCGCAAGGATCTGATCAATATCGACAATACCTACGATGACGCAAAGCGCCCTGCCTACCAACAGATGCTTAATCGCGTGAAAATCTCACGTAAGAGCCAGCGGCCATCGAAGTCCTATAGCGTTACGGCCATGTACGGTGTGTTTATCGTGATCTTGGCAGTGGCTGCTTTTTGGGTTCGCGCAGAAACGCTCAACGCTATGGAAAGTGAGGTTATTTCGGACCCTGCGGCGTTCACTTCTTCCGGAACCGATGACTTCCCAACCTCTGAAGACAAGCTGGAGCTTGGCGAAGGCATGAATGATGTTTTGGCCGAATCCACAAAGCAGAGCGCTCAGGATGTGATTGACGCCCAGCACAGGGCTTCCCTCATCACGTTTGGAGTTCTGAGTTCGCTGTTCGTATTCATCCAGTTCACATCGACCTACCTGGCCTACTCGCGCGGGTTCGCCGGCAGCCACTCAGCTGAAGCATGGGAGCAGACCAGGCGATTCAGCAATGCCGACGAGTACGTTGCTCACCACCGCCGCTTGGCAAGCTCAATTGCAGTGGATGCCCAGCAAACGCTTGGGAAGCTTCAGGCAATGCTGGCCGCGCAATTCCATATCAGCGGTAACGAGCACAATGCTAAAGAAAGTAACAAGTTTGAGCGGACGTTTGAACGTCACGTTGCCTTGAGGGAGATTGCCAGGGCCGCACAGGAAATCGAGGCGATGCTTAACGGTCACTTGAGCCGCGCGGAAGACCTTGAAGGCGCTGGCGATAAAGAGGGAGCGCGTCAGGCATGTGAAATGGCAGCTCGTATGGCTGCTGGCGCAGAACCAGGCTCGATAAGTAGCGGGTTGCTTGCCAAAATCAGGGTCATGCAGTCTGCATACATGCCTCATCAGCCAACCTCTGCTCCTGGGTCACAGGAAGTATCGGCTGCGCCGACGACAGTTGAGCCGGCCAATAGCGCTGTCGCTGCCTCATTTGATCCCTATGCTTGGGGCAAGCTTACCGGCTTCGAAGAAGATGACATGGCATACGTTGCAGCAAAGAAAGGCGTAGAGACTGCCCTTCTGGTGCGAGCGTATAAACTGCAGAAACTTGACGAGACCGTGGGCTGACAATGATTAAGCAAACTATCGCTGCTGTGAGCCTCGCGCTGGTTTCGAGCTTCGTGGTTGCGGCTGAACGAAATGACGTACCCAGCTGTTATGCGATGACGAAGCTGACTCAGTACCAGACGCCCTCCTCCGGACGTCTGCTTACCGTCATTATTGATCAGACCACACCGCTGCCCAAAGACATGCAGAAGACCGCGTGGGGGCACATCACGCGCTTCATTGAGCCGGGCGATAAGCTTCGGCTCTATTCCTTTAGCGCCTACTTGAACGGCCATTACACAAAGCTTGAATTTTCCGGCGAACTTGAGAGCCCGCTTCCGCAGTCGGAGATCGGGAGCATTCCAATTGCTTCGGCAAGAAAGTTCGAGAATTGCCTTCCATCCCAGCGTAAAGCGATGTTCACGCGTTTCGGCAAGGCATTTTCAGCGGCAATGAGTGAATCAAGCAACGACATTCCGCGCAGTGAAATCCTGTTTAGTTTGCGCGAAATTTCAGAAGACCTGCGCAAGGCTAAAGACGTGAACGATCAGGTTATTTTCCTGCTATCTGACATGCTTGAGTTCAGTGAATTCGGTAGCTTCTACGCAAACAACACCATTCGTGAAGTCAATCCATCCAATGAGCTTGAGAAGGCCAAGAAGCAAGACGTGCTGGCTGATTTCGAAGGCGCTCGCGTGTATGTCCACGGTGCTGCCTTCGCACCTCAGAACACAAAGGCAGGGTATCGATCTGGGAAGACCATCAGCAATCTGAAGGATTTCTGGGCGCTGTATTTCGAGGCTTCAAACGCCGAGCTTAAAGGCTTCGGCACGCCGTCATTAACAGCTGAGGTGAAGTAGGAAGCCCTGCGCCGCATGACCATCGGCCCGAATCGCGGAAGCCAAAGCGATTCGGGCCTTTTAGTCTTAAGTGGATGGAGCTTCTACTGGAGTTGGCGCGTTTGTCTTCAGACTCTTGCGGCGGTCTTGGTTGCCGGCTTTGCTGCAGGTCCCCCCGTATTTTGGCGATCGCACCCTCCAGCCAAAATTACAGGATTGCCGCTGCGCTTTGTCGGCCTACGGAGTATAAGGCACCTTTCATACTGTACTTCCACGGCTGACTACCATCGATCGAGGGCAAGGTATCCAGATCATGTATTTCGGAACGACAATGGCATTGAAGCGTGTTTATCTCGGGTTGCTTCCACTAGCTTTTTGCGTGGGCCTTGCCGGCTGCTCAACCGAGCCAATCAAGGAAAGTGTTCCTGTACAGGCCGAAGTGGCCGCTAAGCCACCAGAGATTATTCAAGAGATATTTGCCCGGTCACTCGCTGTCCTGACGCCTTACGGTGAGGAACAGGTGCGCGAGATGGCAAGGGAGATGAAGATCCAAAAGGATGCTATGGTGCCGAGCAGCGAGTTCAGGGTGCTCGTTGTAGGTCACTCCGACTCTAGCGGGATAGAGAAGTACAACCAGCGTCTTTCAGAGAAGCGCGCCCGGGTGGCGGCTGGCCTGCTTGTTGAGGCTGGTATCGACGGGGCCTCCATCTACTACCGTGGTGCTGGGTCACTGTCTCCTGTTGCAACCAATGCAACCAAGGCTGGCAGGGCAGCAAATCGCAGGGTGGAAATGCTCCAGGTTGAGGATGAGTGGGTAATCATGGCCCGAGCCACCAGCAAGGCTGGTGACCCTGAGTATCTTGATTATTTGCCTAAATCGGTTGAGGTAGAGGTAGAGGTAGAGGTTCCAGAAATGGCGACTCAGGATGCCATTCCAGAAAAACCAGCCAAACCTGTCCCATTAAAGATTCGCGGAAAGGGCGGCATAAATTTCGGCGGCAATGTTGCCGATACTACGCATTCTCGCGTGACCCCGATCATTGCGCCGAAGAAGTCATTTTTCCGATTCGCCACCAGTTCGCATGATCAGATTCCAGAGCTATCTTGCATTGCCGACATGCTTGATGTCCCAAATGTCAAAGTCACAGAAGTAGGCGGCCAGTTTCATGGCTCATTTAATGAAACAGAGTATCTGCCGGGAATGGATGGCCGGCCCTGGGGGCAAATAATCAACGGCCACCTTGCCAGCTTCGGGCCTGTTTCAATTCTGAAAGATGACTCTGAAGTGGTTCGTCAGCCATACATGGAGTTCATAGCGAACTACAACTCGGACAAGAAGGCGCAAAGCGGATTGATTAAGGCTGTAGCAAAAACCTATGACGGTCAGGATCACATCCTGTATCGGGTTTACACCGAAGACATCAAGACATCACCGGTGGCTTGCATGGATGTTGTTTTTGATAAGCGGACGGGTGAGGTCGTCGGCGGTGAGCTTTTCTACCCACGCAATGGGACCGTTTTTGTTGTTGAATTCCAGCCGCGACGGCAATGATTGCTGCCTCCTCAATCTGACTCACCAAGATAACCAGAACCGATGCCGGCGCTGCTTCAGGGTCAATCCTCAAGGATTGGTTCACCTCTCCCGCGTGACAGAACTAGATAGTCCTTCGCTTACGCCTCCTAGCGTATGTTGTGTTAGTTGTAGCTCAGGGTTTTGGCTGGTACTTCTCGAAGTATTGAGTGGCAAGTGCCTGAGCTTCTGCAAGTTGCTCGGAGGTAAGCAACTTCGCAGCATGGTCGCGATTGCTGACTGCGTCAGCATCTCCATATACCGCCGCGACAGAAAACCAAGCATAGGCCTCTTTGTAGTCTTGCGGCACACCTTGGCCAATAGCGTACATCACAGCAAGGTTGTTATGCGCACCGGCATTACCTTGCTCAGCCGCCAGTCGGTACCATTTGACGGCTTCCTTGTAGTCACGAGGCACACCTAGGCCTTTGTCGTACATCTGACCAAGGCATAACTGCGCAACTGCAAATCCTTGCTCAGCCGCCAGTCGATACCACTTCACTGCTTCTTGGTAATCCTGCGGCACACCCTGGCTGTGACGAAACATATTTCCAAGGTTGAACTGCGCACGGACATCGCCTTGCTCAGCCGCCAGTCGATACCACTTGACCGCTTCCTGGTAGTCCTGCGGCACACCTTGGCCTCGTTCGTAGTTCACCCCAAGGTTGAACTGGGCATCGGCATCGAGTTGCTCAGCCGCCAATCGATACCACTTGACCGCTTCCTGGTAGTCCTGCGGCACACCTTGGCCTCGTGCGTAATTCACCCCAAGGCTGAACTGCGCATTGGCATTGCCCTGCTCAGCAGCCAGTCGGAACCAGTGAACCGCCAACTTGTAGTCCTGCGGCACACCTTGACCTGTGCCATACATCCACCCAAGGTAGTACTGCGCACGGGCATGGCCTTGTTCAGCCGCCAGTCGATACCACTTAACTGCTTCCTGGTAGTCCTGCGGTACGCCTAAGGCCTTGAAGTACATCACCCCAAGGTTGAACTGCGCATTGGCATCGCCTTGCACAGCAGCTAGTCGGTACCAGTGAACCGCCAGTTTGTAGTCCTGAGGAACAATCCTGCCTTCGTCGATTATCCTGCCAAGAGTGTATTGCGCACTGGCATCCCCCTGTTCAGCCGCTTGTCGTGACCACTTGAGAGCATCCTCGTCGTTAGAGTAGAAACGGCAGAAACCGCTAAAAACCGGAGGCATTTCCCCAACCGTACAAATTGCAGACCTCTTCAACCCTTTGACCCACAAGAATTTGCAGTTTCCCAAGCCAGTTCCAGAGCACGCTTCCATCTCTGGCCTTCCTTCACAACGTTCGTCTCCCTTTGAACACTCGTCGGCGTCTTTAGCGCGAAAAGGCTCCCAACCAGAGCTGATCATTTCCTCTCGCACGCTGGAATAGTTTTGCCCTTCCTCGAAGCGAGGTAAGTCATCAGGGTTTGCGTAGCTAATGGGAGACATACTTAGCGCTAGTAGGATTAGCGCAATGGTGAATATGGAGTTCGAATATCCCATTAGCTTTGGCGCTTCGCAGGTTAACGGGTGGAGTGGAGGGCAATATTTCAAGGCTATCTGAAGAGAACTACCCGAATTTACTAAAATATAGCCATCCAACAGAGCTGACCTCTCCTTTGTCAGCAAGCACCAATGGGGTCAGTGTCATTGATTCTTGGCGTCCCGATGCTCCGAGCTAAAGGGGTCGGAGTGCCTGAATTCAACCCATAAGTGCAACGCTCACCCCTGAATATACCTGTAGCTGGATGACTTCGGGTTGTTTGAATTTCAGAAACTTAACGCCGACTACAGACTTAAATCTTCCGGCTTGAATATTACACGCCGCTGACGATACATAGCATCAAAGGTCGCTCGATCAAGTTGCTGCATTTCCTGAATCCTGCCCACATTACGCACAGCGGCAACTGCTGAATTGTCGAACGGGCGATCGCCACTGGAGCGCGTCACACTGGCATTGCTGATGGTGCCATCGGGCAGCATCTCGATCAAAACCTCGACACTCATGCCGTTGCGGGCAGATGGCGGACGCTGCCATTGCTCACTCACCAGTCTGATCAGCAGATCATCCAAATCACCGGCAACTTGGTCACTTTCCGCATTAATATCCCCGTCTAATTGTGAATCCTCATCTGGCAGCACTGCTTGCTGCCTATGTTTTTTATCCGTAGAAGCCTTCTGCAGCATTTCAACGAACTCAAACGGAGATGGCGGTGGTGTATAATTATAACCAGCTTGCAATAATTTACATTTAGCAAGCCCCGTCACAATCGAATTCTCGTGCTCTTGCTCTATTTCTGTTTTAACAGCTGTGCCGGATATTATTTTTTCTAACTCTAGTGAGTTAACTTTCTGATCAAGTTCTTCTGCACTAATTCTATCCAATACAAAGTCAACAAGGACATCTGAGTATTCTTTCTCATAGTTGAATTGCGTCGAACTAACAACTCGATAACACTGTTCAGACGTCATACCACTGCCCATTATTTCGGATACGATCTCCTGCTTTCCAATATTAATAAAAATATCTGTTATTTGTTTTATGTTAGCTTGATCAGAGTCCATACTTGCAGATAAATGACGAGAATCTTCGATATCTTGTAATTTTTCCTTAGCCTTCGAATCCCCTTGATTTGCAGCAAGCCGGAACCACTTTTCAGCTTCATTTATATCCTGTTGTACGCCTTGGCCGCTGTTGTACATCACGCCGAGGTTGGTTTGCGCTGTGGCATGGCCCTGCTCAGCCGCTTTACGGAACCAGGAAACTGCCTGCTTGTTGTCCTGAGGTACGCCTTGGCCGATGTAGTACATCACGCCGAGGTCGAATTGCGCCTCGGCATGGCCCTGCTCAGCCGCTTTACGGAACCAGGAAACTGCCTGTTTGTCGTCCCGAGGCACACCTTGGCCTTCTTTGTACATAACGCCGAGGTTGGTTTGCGCGTGGGGAAAGTCCTGATCAGCCGCTTTGCGGGACCAGTAAACTGCCTGTTTGTAGTCCTGAGTCACGCCTTGGCCGCTGTAATACATCACGCCGAGGCTGTATTGCGCGCGAGCATGGCCCTGCTCACCCGCTTTACGGAACCAGGAAACTGCCTGCTTGTAGTCCTGAGGCGCACCCTGGCCTTCTTTGTACATCACGCCGAGGCTGAATTGAGCACTGGCATCGCCCTGCTGGGCCAGTGGCCAGAATTCAGCTATAGCGGATTTATAATCGCCTTGTTCATAGGCCGCCATGCCTTCATCAAACCCAGCACTGGCAAAGTGGGCCACAGCAAAGAGCATGCAACCGACTACCGCTTGAGCAGCATTCATAGCCAATCCCTTTTCTTGATCTAGTCACTGCCTCAAGCCTATCAGCCATCTTTTTGCGCAAGAGCTGAATTTTCATCATGACAGTTATGCATGCAGTGCAAGTGACGGATGTCAAAAACAAAGTTGACTGGCTGCTTCCGGCAGAAGCGGCCAGTGCCTGAACTTGAGCGAATTGCTCGGGAGTTAGCTTCTTGGCAACACTGTCGCGCGCATCGAGTGAATCAGCGAGTCCATTTGCAACTGCGACTGAATACCACGCATAGGCTTCCTTGTCGTTATGTCGAACGCAACGGCCATCGCGCTATTCAAACTGGAGATTGTATTGGGCGTCGGCATTACCCTGGTCAGCGGCTTTGCGGAACCACTTAGCCGCTTCCTTGTGGTCCCCCACCGCGGAGTAGACAACCCCGAGATGGTTTTGCGCTTTGGCATCACCCTGTTCAGCGAGAGGCCGGAATTCAGCAATAGCGGTCTTGAAATCACCCTGTAGATAAGCCTCGACGCCTTCATCGATACCAGCGTATGCATTGCCCAGGAAGCCAGTGAGTGCGAAACAGATCAAGAAGTGGCGTAACGACATGGATAACGATCCTCTTTATAAGTGATGCTTAAAGCATAGGGCTTCCAGCTAGTTGGCAGAACTGAACATTCATCTTAGCAATTATGCAGCGCGTGCAAGTGTCGTGGGTCAAAGGCGTAGCTGACTGGCTGCTTTTGGCCGATTCTGTTGAAAAAGTCGGCTTTTCCGAATGACTCGTATCGTGATCTGTGGAAATGCCATTTTTGCACGTTGCTACGTGAAATCGGAGTCCTGAGGACTCTGCCGAAAGTAAGGATTTAAATCTCAAGCGCGTACTTTTCTGTCGAGAAAATCGCGACGGACTTTTTCAACAGAATCGGCCGGTTTCGGACGGTCACGAACAGCTTGAATCCAGCTTAACAATTGAGATACACCTGCCGAAGCATTACTCGAACGACTTGCCACTCTGAGCATCCAGCTCAACGCATGGAGGCGTTACCGGTGGGCTACCTAATCTTGTCATTAGAGCCTGTCGCGAAGGGCAGCAATGGGTCGTTCACTGCCGGTTGTCATCTCACCGTGGGCTGGTCAAGTCGAATGCAATTGGGTGGTCAAGCTCATGCAATTTCGCAAGCCGGACATCTTTCGGTCGGCTTCATCAGCTCAAGGCAGAGTCTTGCGTTGCGAGTGTTGAACGCTTTGAATGTGTGAAAGATTTGTCAGTTAATTCGGGTTTGAAGGCGTGTGCATGCTTTCAGTTGGGCTGAATTGTCCAGCGAATCCCTACTTGTTGTCGTTTTCGCTAAGGTTCGGATGCAGGCCAGGGAAAGATAAGCGGGGACTGAAGCGGGGACTAAATTGATCAAAACAAAAAAGGCCAGCGCTGATGGCTGGCCTAACTTGTTGATTTTATTGGTGGGCCCACACGGACTCGAACCGTGGACCAAAGGATTATGAGTCCTCTGCTCTAACCGACTGAGCTATAGGCCCCCAGAAGGCGCGGCGATTATACCGAGGCGGGTTGCTCGGCGCCATGCACAGCTTTGGGGGTAAGGAAGTGTTCGCTGAAATCGGTGGCGGTCAGGGCGCGGCTGACGACGAAGCCCTGGATTTGTTCACAGCCCTCAAGGGCAAGAAAGGCCTCCTGGGCCTTGGTTTCCACACCCTCGGCAATCACTGTCAGGTTCATGCTGCGTCCCAGGGCGATGATCGCGCGGGCGATGGCTGCATCGTGCAGGTCGTCCGGCAGGCCGTGGACGAAGGACTTGTCGATTTTCAACACGTCCAGCGGTAGGCGTTTGAGGTAGCTGAGCGAGGAGTAACCGGTGCCGAAATCGTCGATGGCCAGTTGCAGGCCGAATGCCTTGAGATCATGAAGGATCTGCAGGGCCTGCTCGGTGCGGTTCATGATGAAGCTTTCGGTGATCTCCAGTTGCAGGCG
>JACCDZ010001810.1_pt1 | contig 12405 bp, 13 predicted proteins | sample 7449551 | NCBI WGS metagenome assembly JACCDZ01 (sample SAMN15323452, study PRJNA562643) | freshwater metagenome | isolation source: river surface water | place: USA:Blue River Watershed | collected 2017-08-18
AAATCCCATCCTCTAAGATTATTATATTCAAGTCTTGTCATTGGATATGCAACAACAAACTTAGAACCAAACAATGTTAATGTTTGTAATGTTTTAAGTTTCTCTTTATTCATGGCTTATTTACCAGCTACAAATTCTTTTAAAAGCTTTCCAACTTTAAATTTAGCAACAGTTGTAGCTGCAACATCAACAGTTTTATCAGTTCCTGGAACTTTTGCTGTTCTTGCTGCTCTATCAGATACAGAGAATGTTCCAAATCCAACTAAAGAAACTTGTTCTTTTCTAGATAATGTTTCAGTAATAGTTTCTAATACTGCATTAATAGCACCTTTTGCATCTTTTTTTGATAATCCTGATTTTGCAGCTACTGCGTCAATAAATTCTACTTTATTCATAAGTTTTTCCTTATATTAATTTTAATTTAATCTTTCATAAATATTTACTTTTAGTAAATGATTTGTTAAAGATTTGTCTATCAATCTTGCTTTGATGTGATGAGATGTCTCATCGTCATCTTCTAAACATCCTAATTCGACTAAGCAATCTTCTATAACTTTAATAGTTGGTGCAGTATTAATTGCATCTTTTTTTCTATTATCTTTATACAAAGGTTGCCATTCAAAGTGAAGATTCTTTGGTAGTTTAATTGTATCATCCAAGAACCACGACTTTACTAAGTCTTTAAACTGGTTCTTGATTTTAGATTTAACTGCCCAATGTTGAGTTCCCCAACTATTGATAGTCATAATAGCTTTACCCTTCATCATAAAAGGTACTTGAATAGATGTAATAAGTTTTAAATTATTCATTTAAATTCTTATTTAATGTAGATTTCTATTAGAAATCCACATCTTCTAAATCTTTTTTTGCTTGCTCTGTGTTTCCAGAAGCAGTTGCAGTTTTAGAACCTTTTGGTTTCCATCCAGATTTATATTTGAATGGTTTTCCTTCAGCTTTTGCAACTTTAGTTTCAAATAATTCTAAATCTTCAGAACCTTTTTGGGTAACACCTTCTATGTCATTACTTATTCTGTAAGTATCGTCTTCTGGTCTATCTGAATCTTCAGACATTCTAACAAGTGCAATAACTGGTTTATCGTTAACACCATTTAATAAGTTACCTTTAATTTCAGCACCATATGAATTGAATTTAACTTCAGCTCCAATTGCAAAGCTTGTAGCATCAAAGTTACAAGCAGCAGCAACTGATTTTAATCTTGATAAGAATCCATTGTTTATTGTTTTATCTTTTAATTCTTTTCCAACATCAGATCTGAATGAAAGAACTCTTTTGCTGTCATTTAATTCAACTTCAATTCTTAACATTGTTCCATCGAATTTATTTTTGTATAGAATAACTTGTTTAATTTTTGCTGGATATGCTCCAGAAGGCAACACTTCGTATCCCTCAGATACTGTAGATTCTGATGCTTCATTAAATGATTCTTGACTAATTCCTAATGAATCTAAAAAATTTCCTGACATTTGTTTTCCTTAATTTATTTTAATTTGTTTTAGTTAAATAACTAACTATAAAGTTTCTTGAGTTTTTTTAGATTCCGCTGATTCTTCAAACTCAATACCATAATATTCACAAATACATTTATCAACGAAGTTTAAATCGTTATCAATAATATCTGACGGAAACATTTCTTCTGGAGATTTGTGAAATGATCTACCACTTGATTGTGTTTTAAATACATGTTTGTCTTTAATTTTCTCAGCTTTTAAAGCTATAGTAAGTAAAGATGGAACATCTATTTTCTCTGTAATCATTTTACCACCAGTAACTTTGATAATCTCTTCTCCATTTATATTTTCATCTAAATGATTAATAAGATATACTCTAACATTATCTGGTAAAGATTCACAAGCTCTTAGCAATTCATAGTAATGAAGTGCTGAGTTAGTAAACTTTTGATAACCAGTTTCTGTTGCTGTTTCCATAGTTTCATGTAACAATAAATGCGTGCTGTCTTCGATGATAATCTTTGTAAAGCCGTATTCGGGTAATTTCTTAATTACCGCATTTATATATCCATAATCTGTTGTGTAAACAAAATTACCTGTTTTCTCTTTTGAATTCCACTCTTTTAATTGATTTTTAAAAGGGAATGGTTTTCTATTTGGTCTAATTACAAAAGTAGTTTTCCAGTCTAAGTCTTTCATAGACCTAGATTTTCCACTACCAGAATAACCAGATATAGATGCTACTGCAGCCATATGCGTTCCTAATAGTTAAATTTGCATGGACTTACAAATTAATGTATAAATACATAATTATGCCAGCAAATTAAACTGATCTTCTAGATGCAGATTTTATAGTTGTATTAACCTCTGGTTCTGAAAGTGGAGAAGTAAGACAACAATTTGCATGCCTTGCTATACCTTCCCATCCATCATTTTGAATATGCTCTCTAAGCATCATACATAGGTTGAATAATGCTTGATTTCTATTTCCCTCTGTAGCAGACGACAAGAACCATCTAACTGCTCCATCTGTTCTGATGTCTGAATTTGCATGTGTAGAATCATTATATTTATTTAATGCAGCTTCAGAGTTTTCACGCTGAGATGTATCTGGAATAAATGGTCTAATATCTAGCAATTCTCCTTCGTTGTACCAATGCTCTCCTTCTGGATTACCATAGTACCATCGAGATGCATTTCTACATTTTCTATCAACTTCTTCAATTCCTAAAGCAGCTAATACATTTATGTACATAGAACTATACAACTCTGGTTCTAGATGAAACTTAGAAATAGTAGGAAGGATAATTCTAAATCTATCACAAATTAAATCATCTCTACCTTTTGGTTTTTGATGTGACTTAGTTGTTGTAATAAGATATGTCATTCCTGAGAATAAATTCTTAGCATCTTCTATAGTCATTCCATCGTCAACATCAACAATAAACATATTTTGTTCTTGCAGATAATTTTCATCATTAATATAATTATTAAGAAAAGAACCAGCTGAATATCTAACATCAGAATTTATTATTTTATGAAGATTTAGGAAATTTCCTTGCTTGCGTTCAAACCCGTCTGGCTCGAACTTATTTGTATCTTTATTAACTGATATTATAACAGAACTTAGATTAGATTCTGATAATTTTTCAAGCTTATATTTTATGATTTTAGAATATTCTTTTTTAACTAAAGCGTTACCAAGCATAGATGCATATTCTTCTACAAGAGTCATAGTATCATCAAGAGATTTAAGTGTAATGTTCTTAACGTTCTTAACAATATCTGTTCTAGCCATAAATCCTCTTTGCTCAAGAAGTTCATAAACTAGAATATGGTCTGGTTTAATTTCAACAGTTGCTTCTGCTGTTTTGTCCATCATTTCAGTAAACTCTATAGCAAATTTAAGATGTGATTCTTTAATTACTGTAGATAAATCTAAAGCTGCTAAAATACCTAAAAGTTTTTCAATCTTATTTGGTGCACCTAGATCTTCAGCAATTAATGAATGAGAACGCTCTCTTTGAATTTGCTTTGTTTCATCGTACTCCATAAGCTTATTAAATATCTCTTTTGGTAACTCAATTTTTTTTACATTATTCATATAATATTTGAGTTCTTTTAAATATTGTGTCATATCTTCAAGTTTTTCTTGAGGCATTGTTTCGTGCTTTAGATTCTTGTTTGCAGATTTTTTAAATGCTGGATTATGATATATAAAACCTCTACGAGCCATACCAGTAATGTACGCCATAATTAGAGCATCTTGTCTTTTTGGATCTTGGATAAAAGGACCTGGTGCTCCAAATAGTAAAGCATTGCATCCCATATTTTTTACAGTAAAGTAATTTTCTCCACCATCTGATACATTAACTGCTCCTTCAAAAGTTCCATTATCCCATGCTTTTTTAAGCACATCAAATATTGGCTCCATTGATAAAATTCTATTTCCAAGTTCTGTTTCAAATATATTTACAGAACCATACTTTGCATCAGATAAAGTTTGAGCACTTTTTTGAATACCCTCTACTGAAGATTTAACTGGGATAAAATAAGAAGAAACATTTACATATTTTCTACTTGGTTTTCCATCTTCTCCACGAGAGCTATCATAAAATGCTTGTACTGTATTTACTAACTTTTCAAACATTACTTCATATAGTTGTTCTGTCTTATTCATAGAGTGGTCTTTACCAGCTCCAGAAACTGCGAACGTAATACCAAAGTAATTTGGTATTATAATTTTATCTCCACGGTTTGTAGATCTAACAACTCTAATGTTTTTAATTCCCATAGCTGCAGCAGTACAATAAAATAAAGCATTATAAAATATACCAGGTTCTACTGTATAAATAGATTGGTCTAGTATGTAATCATATATATCATCAATTCTTGGTATATGGCTCATTTATTTATCCTTTAACAACTAATTTTATTGTTTAACTTTGCATTAAATTCAGTATTTCTATGCTTATATTTCATATTTGAATCTCTATTGCTTTTGCTTATAAATTTTTTCTGATAATCTTCAAGAATAGTTATTACATGGCAAGGTGAGAAATTATTTGTACCTTGTTTTTTAAATTCCATATAATATCTATTGTCAAATAAACAATAATCTAATCTTGTAAATAGTTTTTCTATTTTTTCAAGTTTTATTTTTTTATGATATTCATATTCTTCAAATAATATATTTCTTATTTCTGGTATTTCAATAAATTTTTGAATGTCAAATGAATCATCATTTCTTCCAATATCTATACCTACATCAGCATCTGATATTTCAAATGTATATCCCATATGAGTTATTTTTTTTAGTTTTCTTCTTATTGAATTTCTAATTTCAGACTCAATATTAAACTTATTTATAGTTTCTAAATATTCTTCAAATGTTTTAGTTTTCATTTACTTATCCTATTTTTTTAATTTTCATAAAATATAATATATTCAACATTTTCTTGTTGACATCTCTCAGTCTCGTTATCATTTAAAAATTCTTTAGATAAAATATTGATTGTAATATCAGGAAATATTTTTATCCAAATTTCTTCTTCATCGTATTCATCTTTATGTTTTGACCAATATATGTTGTTTTTATTTAAAAATTTTTCTAATTGATCAAACGATTTAACACTTATATATGCTATTTTGTTAATTGTCATTAGATAATTGCTCCGTTTCTCCATATAGTATTTTTTCTTCTTGTGAATGTGAAAATATCCAATCTGAAGAGTTTATTTTTTCATCAGCTATTTCTTCAGCTTCTTCTTTGCTATTTGCTTCTATTTCTATTGAATGAATTTCTTCAACTATTTTATATACTTTATGTTTCATTTATTTGTCCTTTAAAGTATATGCAATTTGGAAATGGATAATCTGGGAAATCATTTCTAAAGTTTTCACAATCTTTTTCAAAATTTTTCTCTGAAATTTCATTATCAAAACTTTGTTGCGTTATAAATATTAAATTATATAATGAATCAATTAAATTCTGTTCTCCGTTTTCATTTTCTAATTCTTCAATATCTTCTTTTAAATCGTCAATGTTCATTTATTTTCCTTAAAATGGTATTATTTCTTCACCGTAATCATCATACTCAATTTCTGTTGTATGCTTCATAGACGATCCATATCCAGATGTGCTGACATAACCAGATTCATATGGTCTTGATGAAGCTTCTTCTTCTTTAAACTCATAATTTTCTTCTTCATATTTGTTTGCTAAGAATTTAATAAATCCAGTAATTGAATTAAGTTTCTTTCCTTCTTTAACAATATTTCTACATCTGGTTCTTAAAGATTTAATCCACTGAGTTTTCATCTCTGGATACATTTTAAAATATTCATCCATAGAATAAAGCACATGAAAATCTTCATTATCACCAAAAGTTGATGTGCTCCAAAAGTTTTCAGGTCTATAGTCATACTCGTATCCAGCTTTTGAAACTGGTCTACCATATTTATGAGTATAAATAATAGTAGCAATTGTGATAATTTCCTTATGGTCTTTTGAAATATCAAATGCAGCGGCTAGTTCTTTAATAGATAGAGAATATAAATCTTTTTGCAATGAAGCTTTGATTTTTTCAATTCTTAAATTATAAGTATTAAAATCTATAGATTCTAGATCATTTGTTAATATAGCTGATAAATCTTCAAGATTATTTTGATTTGCTTCAGCTAAAGCTTCTGCGTCAATTTTCTTGTCTCCAGTTCTCTTTGGAGGATTATAAATATCTGTATGAAATCCATGAGATGATAAAGTTTGACCTAAATCTAAATACTCTGAGAAATCTTTAGATGGATGAATTCTTGCTAAACGCATAACTTGTTGAATAAACAAAGACTTAATTTTAGTAGGTCTAAGCTGGACTCCAAGTCTTACATCTGGACAATCGAATCCTATACCAAGTTTGTTAATAGAAACTAAACAAGTAACATCAGAACCAGAGATTAGCTCGTCTATATTGTTATTATCAAATAAAGTTGGTTGATCAGATTCTTTTATATTTTGAACATATTTTTCATTATTAATAAAAGCATTTAAAATTTTTTCAGCTTCTTTTTTGTCTGTTTTTGAATGATAAGAATATGCATTATATCCATTATCTTGTAACATTTTTGCAAACTTATCTGCTTGTTCAACTCCAGAACAAAACACCATAGTCTTTTTAGATTTAGCATTCATTTGATTCATAGACTCAATTGCCATTTTTAAATGGTTGTCTGTGTTTATAATATCATTCAAATCTTTTTCTGAATAATCATTTCCAGATTTTTTAAGATTTGAAAAGTCAACTGATTCTGCCCACTTTGGAACAAAGTATTTTATAGGACACAAATACCCCTGGTTCTGCAAATCAATTGCTGTTGTCGTTCTAAGCAATTCGCAATTATCAAGTAGAAATCCAGCTTCATCATAAGGAGTTCCAGAATATCCAATACGAGCTTCAATATCTAATTTGTCTATAATTTCAGATGTACGCTTTGTTTGATACTCTCTATGAACTTCATCCATAATAAAGTAATTAGCTTTAGTTTCAAGCTTGTCAATTCTTGCATGAAGTGTTTGAGCTTGACATAACTGAATTTGTTTTTCTGGATCAAACTCAGAGTCTCTGCCAGCTTTTAAAATAGAATAATCAGTTCCTACTAATTTTAAATGATGAGCAATTTGATCTAATAAAGCAGAAATAGTAATAGATATTACTATCTTTTTATTTGGATGTCTTTTTGCTAATCTATATGCTGTTTCAGATATAAGAAATGATTTTCCAGAATTTCCAGTTGGATAAATTTGATTGTTTTGTCTCATTAACCAAAATCCAGTAGATGTTTCAAAGCAATAATGCTTATCACCTTCTGGTTCTATAGATGAAATTTCTGCTGACTTAGCTCCATCATTTCTTCTTGTTTTTATAAAAGATTTATCATTTAAAGATACCCTGCAAGAGTATATATCTTCATTTTTATATTGTCTTTTATCTTTGTATATTGAAACATATTTTCCTAATGCAGCAGATAATGCATATTGAGCAGCATCAACATCTCTTTTATTTCCATGAAATGTTGCTCCAGTATAATTAAATCTATCTTTATTTGGATTTGATCCATCCCAAAAAATAATATCATATATTAATGAACATAACTGATATTGAGTTAATAAATATAAAAATGACAAATCTTTTAATGAACATTTGAATTTATATGTAAATACACTATATCCATTTGTTTGTATTTTTTCTTTATATTTGATATTTGCATTTTTTAATAATAATCTTGCTCTTTCTTTTTTTCTTTCTTTTTTTAGATTTATTCTAATTGTATTTTCAGATTTTAAATTAATAATACTTCCATCTGCTGCTTGCATTATAAGAACTTTCATTTCATCAACTGTAAAATCAATTTTATTGTTAAATACTGGAGAACTAAATTTTCTAGGTATTGATATTTCTCCTATCTTAAATAATTCTTTTGCATTTTTAACAGAGTGCTTTGAATTTTTTCTTCCCTTATTTGTTAAATAAGGCATTTTGTGATTATCAGATACTGTTATATCAATTCCATTTGTTTTTATATTAATAAAATTGTCTTTACAATTTTGATTAATATATTTTAATGGTTCTTCAAATTTTGTAGATCCATCTTGATTCCATACGCATACTGAATCAGTATATTTATACTCATCTATTCTTTTCCATCCGTTTGGTGTTAAGAATTCAGTAAAACCAGGAACACAAGCTGGTGGACTTTCTACAACTACATTAGTAGAACCAAACATTAATGCTGCCTCTGTATCTTCTATAACCTCAAGCTGATATGGTCTTAATGTATAACCATCTGCCATGCTAAAAATCTATATCGTCAGATGCTGAATAAACAGTTTTTGTTTTAGATGGTTCTAAGCCTAATATAGATTGATTCGTATCATAATATACTCTATCTTTAGCATATGGACATACTTTGTTGTAGTCACAATAAGTTTTACATCTATTTGGAGTTCCATTTGTTTTTCCAAATTTAAATACATCACATATTTCAGATGGCATTGTATCTAAATCGATATATTTTTGAACTTCATCTGTTTTTTTAATTAACATTTCTTCAATTTTTTCTACACTATGAGTAATTAATTCAAAGTTAGAATATATGTCTTTTTTAACTGCAGAACCAGCTTTATTACAAGCATGTAAAGCACCAACTGCTTCAATACCTTCTGTTTTATAAAGCAAGAATATATATACAGCTAATTGAAGATTATAATCTGAATCAATTTTATTTTCTATTGCAGATTTATATCCACCACCTGATAAAAGTTTTCCATCAATAATTACTTTTTCAACTAAGTCCAAAATATCCATTTCTCCAGAAACTACCCATCCATTTGGAAGTGTATATTTCATTCTTTTTGCAGTTACATATCTTCCTTCTTTATCAGTATTTTCAATAAGTTTATCTAAACCTAATTGATAAATAGAACCAATTGTATTTGCTCCAAATTCTTCTTGGTCATCAGATTTTCCATGTAGATATTCTAACATTAGATAATATGGTTCTCTGCCTAGAGATGATGCTGAAATAACTCTTTCTTTTGGTCCTCTAGAGCCAGAGTATTTTGTTCCATCTAATAATAGTTGTTCTAAATCTTTAGCCCATTTTGGTTTATTTGACATTCATATCCTTTAATTTATTTTAAAGTTTAAATATCTTTCTCAAATTTTATTTGTTTATTTTATTTTTTATTTAACAGTAGTATGTAGTGATTAGTTTTATATGTAGTGTATATAATTTGAATGTAAGATGTGAATATGCAAAAACATATTCTTAGTTTGTCTGAAGAACACACACACCTGCTGCACGGCAGTTGCACGCATGTCTTCACTTCTGGTTGTTTACTCCAGGGAGTAATTCCTGTAGTTCTGGAATATATCGGATCCGTAGGATCCGATATATTCATTCTCTACAGGAATGTATCTTGGAGTCAACAGTATGAAGTGAAGACATATTGGTAAGTCCATTTTACACAGTCGAAACAACATTGCTGTTACTTACCATACGCTTCATTATAAAGTTTTTTTTTTACTGTGTGTGCTCATCAGGCAAACTATTTTTTTTTATGTAACTCTATAATTAAGTTATCTTCTAAATGATGATGCCCGCAAGGATGGGGTACCCAGTATCATCTCTGGTGATGCTTCAGCTTCGCTGAAGGCATCACTTAGAGATGATAATAGTAATGACAATTTACAAGGTCGAAACAACGCTATAATCAATTACCTTATCTCTCTTAAACATTGTTTGTTTTTTTTTTAGAAATAAATTTCTCAAGATAACTTAATTATAGAGTTACATAAATTTTTATTTGTTTTTTTTTCGCATTGCTCTAGGAAGAAAACAGCACGCCCAGCTAGAAAGACCGCCCTTTGAATGGTAGTTTCCTTGATGATCTGCTGCTCTAATTTTCTTTAAAGTTTTACGAGTTGCTTGAATAGATGTTGCTCCAACATTGATACCAAGAATTCTTCTGTATCCATATTTTGCATATCTTACTCTAGTTTTGTTTTTATTAATGTTAAGTCCATAAATTTTTGCAATATCATGAATTTTATTAATAATGCTATTTTCTTCTCTAAATCTTTCATCTCTGGTTCTATTAATAGAAATCTGAATATCATCTGCATAAATTGTAAATGCAAAGTTTCCAGTTCCATACAATGCTTTTAAAAAGTTATGTATTGTTTCTATAAAAGGCAATGAAGCTATATTACAAAGTATAGGAGAAGTAACGAAACCTTGAGGAGTATAATTTCCTTCGTGAAAGTAATTCTTGTCTTGCGATGCTTCTATAGAAACATTTGCAATCATATCCTTGGTAACTGAATCAAAGAATTTAGATATATCCATCATAATTGTAAGCTCATATCCAATATGTTGAATAGCGGCACTTACACAGTTTCTTCCAGTAATAAATCCATGAGCTACATTTTTAATTTCAGAACCAGATATGAGTTCGTGATAAATTCTTTCCAATTCTGGTAATTTAGTTCTTTGATATGCTTTTAGATTATCATCTGGAGCAGAGATTTTTCTAGAAGATTTACTTCCAGGTTTTGTAAGGTTAAAATCTCTGTAAAATCCCAATATGTCATTTGACATTGATTTTCCTTATTGTTTATCTATGTCTTTATGAAATAAAGTGCCAACTACTTCAGTTGCTTTTTTAAAGATGCTTTCATTCTCTGGTTCTACTGTATCATTTTTTAACTGCTCAGAATAAATAATATTATCTTCAGTAATTTGTTCTTTTATTTCTTCAATATGTTTAGATTCTTTATGTTCTTTAGCTGATGACGAATTTATCATCTTCCACATACTAATTATTCTTCTAAATTCGTATTGCTCTGTTGTTATATTTTCAATAGTAAGTTGAATTTCTGCTGCAAAATCTTCTATGTCTTTTGTATCAAAAGTAAAGTTTCCATTTAATTCAGTAAAATATGTTTCTACAAGTTCTAATTGATTTTCTGGAGTTCCATAATAAGCTATGCTTAAAAGGTTGTAATCATCTACACATTTTTTTAAAGATTCAAAATTTAAAGGATAAATTAATTCTTTTTTGTTATGTGCATCAATTAGAATATTTAGTTTTTCGTTTTTTTCATAATCTTCTAATTTGTTAACTGCATTAACATATTCTTTTTCCGTAACTTTAATATTTTTTGTATAATGATTTGATGCATCTTTTTTTTCTTCATTTTCTTTATCAAATTCATTATACATTTCATTTACTTCATCTTCATTGTAGTAATAAGAAAAGCTTTGTTTTTTTGTTGTTTCTTTTTTTGGAGTAGATACTACTTTTTTAACATTATCTGATATAACTATATCAGTAGATGCAGTATATGTTTCATTGTAAAATTCTTCAAATAATAATCCAAGAGATTGCTCTATTTCAACTAAAGAATTTTCAGTATTGTTGAATTTAACAACAGTATTTGATACTTCTTTTGCACCAAACATTTTTTCAACTAAAGAAGGCTTTGTTCTTTCTTTTATGTTAAATGCTATACATCTATTTTTTTCATAATGCAGACCTGTTTTTATATCACCATTTGCAACTCTATATTCTGCATGAGCTAAATTAGCTACGCCAGCAGAAGGACTATAGTAATGATTTGTTTGTCCATCAATAGCAATAATCAAAGAAAATGATGGCTTATCATCTTCTGCTGTAGCTAAAGGAAATACAACACCAAGAGAATCTTTTTTTGTTTTTACATTAATATTTAAATCAGTAGATGAAAATGATTGATGTGCTGATGTTCCAGGATGTCTATGCAGTGTTCCAAAGTTTACAGACATCGGTTCAAATGTAACACCAAATATTTCATTAATTTTTGCATTTAAATCTGTTTTCATTATTTGATTTGCTTTAACATTATGCAATGGTTCTATCGCTTCTGAAACTGGAATCATATCAGTAAGTTCAAAATCTATATGCCCAGTTGTAACAAATTGTTCATAATTAAAATAACAGGTAGGAACAGCAATATCAATATGAGAACCATCTTCTGCAGTGTATCTAAAATTTAAGAACCAGTAATGTACTTGAAATTCATTATCTTTTGCTAAAGGTCCAGATTTTTCATAAATTTCTTGAATATTTTTATGGTCTATAAAAATATATCCTCTGTTTTTTTGAGAATTAGATAGTGAAATATTAACCACTTCTTCTGTAAGTAGTAAATCTGCAGGTGCAGCTGTAGTATTTGTTCCTATTGTCGAATATAATCCATTTGCGTACATAGATTTTCCTTTTTTTGTTTTTTGTTTTTTAGTAGTTGATTTTTTAGTATTTTTATTTGATACTTGAGTATTTTCTGATTGAATTTTCATTACATGCCTTTTTTAAAAGAATGGTTCATTTAAATCAGT
>JACCDZ011522913.1_pt1 | contig 12404 bp, 5 predicted proteins | sample 7449551 | NCBI WGS metagenome assembly JACCDZ01 (sample SAMN15323452, study PRJNA562643) | freshwater metagenome | isolation source: river surface water | place: USA:Blue River Watershed | collected 2017-08-18
CGCCCGAAGGCGTGCGACTCACCCGCACCACGGAAGCGGGCGTCACGATTTTCCGCCTGACACTCGACCAACCCGGCGCGCACGCGGTGAAGTTCGCCTACGAGCTGCCCGTCGCCGGTGACGCCGGCGAGATCGCGCTGCCCACCGGCCGCGCCGCCGCCGACTCGCTCACGCTCGTCGCCGAGAACGCCGAGCGCACCGTCGGGGCGCGCGGGGCGGTCTCGCGCCGCACCGACGCCGCCGGCGCGGTGAACGCGGTGTTCCCGATGCGCGGCGAACGCTCGCTCGTGTGGGGCCCGAAGACCCGCGATGTGCGCACCGAGTCGTTGGTGTTCTACGCCGAGACGGCGCACCTCTTCACGCTGTCTCCGGGCCTCGCGGAAGGGCGGCACCGCGTGCAGGTGCGCCCCGCGCGCGGCCTCGTGAGCGAACTCACGCTCGATGTGCCCAAGGCGCTCGCCGTCTCCGGCGTGACCGGAGAGGGCGTGGGCGACTGGCGGTTCGACCCCGAATCGGGCACGCTCCGCGTATCCATCGTATCACGACCCGTATCCGCACCCGGCGGCGCGGGCACCGTGCCCTCGGCCTCGCTGCCGTTCACGCTCACCGTGGAGACCCAGGCCGCCACCGGCGCGCTGCCGGCGAAACTCGCGCTCGCGCCGCTCACCGTGCGCGGCGCGGCGGGCGCCACCGGGCTGCTCGCCATCGCCTCCGCCAACGAGATCGCCATCGCCTCCGCGACGCCCGAAGGCCTCGCCACGGTGAATCCCGACGACTTCCCGGCCGACCTCGCCCGCGCCGACGGCTCCGCCGAAGCGCCGGCGGTCGTGCGGCGCGCCTACCGTCACGGCGCCGGGGCGGCCACGCTCGGCCTGGAACTCGCCGCCGTGGAGGCGGAACTGCGCGTCGAATCGGACGCCACCATCTCGGTCGGCGAAGACCGCACCGTGTTGTCCGAAGCCATGACCGTCTCCATCCGCCGCTCCGGCGTGTTTTCGCTCCGGTGCGAACTGCCGCAGGGCTACGACATCGAATCGGTCAGCGGCGACGCGCTCAGCCACTGGAGCGAAAGCCGCGCAGGCGGCAAACGCCTCGTGACTCTCCACCTGCGCGGACGCACCCTCGGCGACCGCCGGTTCCACTTCACCCTCGCCGGCCCCGGGGTCGCCGCCGCGAAGCGCTGGCCGGCCCCCGCACTCACGCTGCAAGGCGTGACGCGTCGCACCGGCAAACTCCTCGTCATCCCCGAGGAAGGGCTGCGTCTGCATGCCGCGGAACGCGCGGGCGTGACCCAGACCGACCCCGGTCGCACGGTGCGCAAGGGTTCGCTCGCCTTCGGGGTGCTCCAGGCCGACTGGAAACTCGCCTTCGAGGTCGAGACCGCCGCCCCCTGGATCCGGTGCGACTGGCTGCAGGATGTCACCCTCACGGACGGCCGTGTGCGCGTGTCGTCGCGGTTTGATTACACCGTGGAAAACGCGGCGGTGAAGGCCGTGCGCGTGCGCCTGCCCGCCAAGGCCGAGGGGGTGCGATTCACGGGCGAGCTCGTGGGCGACGCCGCGCCCGTGCCCGGCGACGCCGGTCTGTGGGAGGTGAAGCTGCGCCGCCGCACGCTCGGGAAACTCAACTTCGAGGCCGCCTACCGCATGCCCGGGGGCGAGCCCGGCAAGGCCTTCGGCATCGACGCCTGCGCGCCGGCCGACGCGGCGGTGCGCAACGGCTGGCTCGCCGTGCGCCCGACCGGCCGACTCGCCGCGTCGCCCGAAGGCGGCCGACTGCCCGACTCCCTGCGCGCCGCCGATTGGGCGGGCATACCCGCCGCCCTGCGCCGCAGTGACAGCGAGGCGACGCTCGTGATGCGCGCCACCGAACCCGCCTACACGCTCCCGCTGAGCGTGACGGCCAACGACCCCGCGAAACTGCTGCCCGTGCGCGTGCGCAACTGCGGACTGTACACCATCCTGGGCGGCGACGGCGCCGCGCTCACCCGGGTGCGACTGGAACTCTCGCTTTCGGATAAGCGCGCCGTGCGCTTCACCCCGCCCGCCGGCGCGAAACTCTGGCACGCGTTTGTGAACGACCGCACGGTGCGGCCCGCCGTCGAAGGCGCCGATTTCCTCGTGCCGGCCGAACCCAATCCGGACCCGACCCGGCCGGCCGTGCTCGAAGTGTGGTACGCCGCCACGGGCGTGGCGCCGCTGCCCGCGCCGAAGTTCGACCTGCCGCTCGAGAACATCATCTGGTCGGTGCGCCTGCCCGAAGGCACGCACCTCACCGGATGGAAGGGCGACTTCCGTGAAACGGAGCGCGCGGAGCCGTCACTGCCCGCCGGGCTGTCGGCGGCGGACGGATACTCGGAAAAGATGCAGGCCAACGACACGCGCCAGATCGCGCAGGCGAAGAGCGCCGAGTCGCTGCTGAAACTGGGCAACGAATATAAGGTGCGCGGCGATCAGGAAAAGGCGCTGCAGGCGCTGAACCTGGCGCGCAGCCTGTCGAACGCCGACGCCGCGCTCAACGAGGACGCCCGCGTGCAGTACAACAACCTGCGCCTCGAACAGATCGAATACGGCCTCAATCGCCGGCGCAACTTCACCATGGCCGACAACGGCCTGCTGCCCGGCGTGGTCGCGCCGGTCACGCAGGGCGTGAACTTCACCGCCGAACAGGCCGACCAACTGCGATCGCAGAACGCGGCCGAGGACAACGCGGCGCTGCGCAAACTCGCCGAACGGTTCGTCGCGCTGCAACAGGGCGCCGCCGCCGCGCCGGAAGGCATCCGCACGCTCGCCCCGGAAGACGGCCAGCGCGTGACCTTCACGAAGGCGCTGCAAACCGGCGCCAACGCCGACCTGCGGCTGGAACTCACCCTGCGCCGCGACGATGCGTTCGGCGGCGTGGCGCGATTCCTCGCCGCCCTCGCCGCGGGTGCGCTGGCGCTCGTCGCGCTCGTCCTGGTCCGCCGCAAGCCGTAATCGGCCGGTGTCGCGAAAACATCCGGTCTCCGCGGCGGGGTCCGGATTTGTCGTCGCTTTGGTCATCGGACCGGCCGCGCGCGGAAACGAGAAGGCGCCCCGGGAAAACCGCCGGCGACACGATGCCGCGGGATTTGGGCTTCCCCGCAGCCGGATTCCCGGGCACGAGACAGGGGATGCGACGACGACTTCCGCTCGCCCTCCTGCTCGCCGCGACGACGCCCGCCGCGCTTGCCGACGATGCCGGCGAAACACTGCCCGCCGCCACCGTCACCGCCCCGCGCGAAGCGACGACCACCCCGACGGCGCCCGGACGCGACCGGGCGGCGACGGAACTCGCCGCCACCCCGGGCGCCACCAACCTCATCCTCACCGAGGAGATCGCGCGCGGCTCGGCGGCGACGCTGCGCGACGCGCTCGATTACCAACCCGGCATCTGGATACAGGCGCGCCAGGGCAGGAATGAGTCGCGACTGTCCATTCGCGGCTCGGGATTGCAGCGCGCCTTCAACGGGCGCGGACTGCTCCTCCTGCAGGACGGCCTGCCGCTGAACCTCGCCGACGGCTCGTTCGACATGCAGAATCTGGACCCGGCGGCGTGGGACCACATCGCGGTGAGGCGCGGCGCCAACGCCTTCGCCCAAGGCGCGGGCACCCTCGGCGGCTCGGTGGATTTCATTTCCCGCACGGGTCGCGACGCGGATCCGCTGCGTCTGGGCGTGGAAGCCGGCAGCTTCGATTATTTCCGATTTTTCGCCTCATCGGCCCACGCCGAACAAGCCGGCGACATCGTCGCCACGGCCTCGCACACCGGCGCCTCGGGCTATCGCGACCACTCCGCCGCATCCGACCTGCGCGTGAACGCCAACGCGGGCGTGCGCCTGTCCGACCATGCCGAAAACCGCGTGTATGTGGGCTACGCGGACACGGCGACGCGATTTCCCGGACTGCTCACCAAGGCGCAACTGCAAGCCGACCCGAGCCGGGCGAACCCGGCGAACACCGCGCTGCAAAGCCGCCGCGACTACCACTGGGTGCGCCTCGCCGACCGCATCGCCGCGGACTTTGAAGACGGCCATGCGGAAATCGCCGTCGGCGGTCAGTACAAGGACCTGCTCAACCCCGTGACGACCACGGTGGACGCCGTGACCGAGGATGTGTTCCTGGTCGCGAAAGCCGAATGCACCGCGGACCTTGACGGACGCCGCAACCGGCTGACCGTCGGCGTCACCCCGGGATTCGGCACGCTGCACGATGTGCGGTTCGTGAACCCGCCGGGTTCCGCGGCATACGGCCAAAAACTCGGTGATGCGGACTTCGACTCCGGGAACTGCGCCGCGTTCATCGAAGACGACCTGTATCTCGCGCGCGGCGTGGCGATCACCGCCGGCCTGCGCGGGGAGTGGGCGCGCCGTGATTTCAAGGTGAACGCGGCAACGCCCGCCGGCCCCGTCAACGCCGGATACGGCGTGGGCGACGACCGGGAGAAGGACTACGCGGGCGTCAGTCCGCGACTCGGCCTGCGCGGCGAGTTCGACCGGCGCCGGCAGACGGTTTACACGCATGTGTCGCGCAGTTTCGAGGCGCCCGCGTTTTCCGATTTCGCGGTGTCGCGCGCGGTGGCGCCGCGCACGGTGGACGCCCAGACCGCGACCACCGCCGAACTCGGCTGGCGCGGCGAACGCGGCTTCGCCGCCTGGGACATCGCGGTGTATCAGTCGTGGATACGCCACGAACTCATCGCCTTCGAAGTCGCGCCGAACCGGTCGGCCACGGTGAACGCCGGCGACACCGTGCACCGCGGCATCGAAGCCGCGCTGGAACTGAACCTGCTCGGCGGCCCCGTGCGCGAGGAACACGCGCGCAAAATCATCTTTCGCCAGGTCGCGGGCGGGAACGACTTCCGCTTCCAAAACGACCCCGCCTACGGCGACAACCGGATCGCCGGCATCCCCGCGCTGACCTACCGCGCCGAGCTTCGTTACGAGGACCCGTGCGGCTTTTACTGCGGGCCGAACCTGGAGGCCGCCGCGCGCTCGTGGGTGGACCACGCGAACACGCTGGACGCGGACCCGTACCTGGTGCTCGGGTTCCGTGCCGGCTACCGTAACGCGAAGGGATTCTCCTTCTTCGCCGAAGGCCGCAACCTCACGAACCGACGCTACGCCACCACCACGGGCGTGATCGCCAACGCGCGCGGCCTCGACGCGGCGCAGTTCTCCCCGGCGGAACGCGCGTCGTTTTTCTGCGGCGTCGAGAGGCGCCTGTAAGTCGGCCCGCGTCAGGCCTCCAGGAAGCGCAACGCGCCGAAGCGCAGCACGGGCGAGCCGGTGCGGCGCGATTCGACCAGGTCGACGACAAAGGTCGCCGCGTGATCGTGGAACTCGTCCGCGTCGAGCAGCATCTGGGCGACGGGCCATTCGGACTCGGCGTTGAGGTGCTCGACCGCGGCGAAGTGGGTGTGTTTCGCGGAGCGCCCTTCGGGATCGAGGCGGAAGCGCCCGCGGTCGTCATGATAGGTCGTAAACGCCGTCTCGATACGGCGCGCCTCGGCGCGCCGATGCGGGTCGGTCACCTCGTCGGCGGGCGGCGTGCCGGGCGGGAGCGGCGGGCAGACGACCTCGGCGGCGGCGTCCCAGTCGCGCGAGGCGGCGGACTGCAGGAAGGCGAGCACCCGGGCGCGGATGAGTTTGCGGAACGCGGCCTCGTCGCGGGTGACATCAAAATTCGAGGGCCGGGCGGGCTTGTCGGAAGTTTCCTCGGCGACGAAGTCGGGATTGCGCATGCGTTCCCACTCCTCGATGAGGCTGGAGTCGATGCCCTTGATGAGGTCGCGCAGGTAGTCCTCCATCTCGACGACCGGCTCGGTCTTGGCGGTTTCGGGAACGGTCTGGGCGAGCACCTTCCAGACCTGGGACAGGTGGCGCAGCAGCAGGCCCTCGACGGGCTCCAGCTTGTACTCGCGGATGTAGTCGGAAAACGACATGTAGCGCTCATACATCTCGCGGGCGACGGACTTCGGCCGGATGTTCAGCTCCCCCACCCACGGATGGGCGGCGGCGAAGGCGTTGAAGGTCTCGTAGGTGAACTCGCGCAACGGCTTGGGGTGCTCGATCTTGTCGAGTTTCTCCATGCGCTCCTCGTAGGGCACATCGGCCTCCTTGAGCCGGATGAGTTCCTCGGTCTTCAGCCGGTCGACCTGCCGGCGCAGCACCGGCTCCGGATCCTCGACAATGGCCTCGCACAACGAGAGCAGGTCGAACGGGTAATCCGGCGACTCGCGGTCCAGTTTGGACGCGGTGTCGATGAGGTAGAGCGAGAGCGCCTGGTGCAGCGAGAACTCGCGTTGCAGTTCCACATTCACCTTCAGCTTGCGGCCGGTGGGCGTGCGCGGGATCCACGCGACGATGCCGCGCTCCAGCAGCGACTTGAAGAGCTGCCACGCGCGCCTGCGGTGCTGCGTTTTGCGCGTGGGCGACTCGTGCGAATCCCGGATGAGCCGTTTCATCACGGCGCAGCCGTCCTCGTCGCGACCGAGCACCTGGAGCAACAGCCCGTGCGAGACCTCGAAGCGCGAGACGAGCGGCTCGGCCTTGCCGGTCATGAGTTTGTCGAAGGTCTTCACATCCCAGACGACCGAGCCCTCGGGCGGCTTCTGTTTCACGACCTTGCCCGACTTGCCCGAGGCGGCCGCCTTTTCCTCGGCGCGCTTGTTCGCGATGGTGTGTTCGGGCGCCTGGATGATCACATGGCCGACCGTGTCGAAACCCTTGCGGCCGGCGCGGCCCGCGATCTGGCGGAAGTCGCGCACGCTGAGGATGCCGGCCTTCGTGCCGTCGTATTTGAAGAGGCGCGTGAACACCACGGTGCGCAGCGGGATGTTGATCCCCACGCCGAGCGTGTCGGTGCCGCAGATGATTTTCAACAGGCCGGCGCGGGCGAGCGTCTCCACCAGGATACGGTAACGCGGCAGCAGACCCGCGTGGTGGACGCCCACGCCGTGGCGCAGCCAGCGTTTGATCTCCTTGCCGTAGGGACTGTTGAACTTCACGCCGATGAGCTTTTCGGCGATGGCCGCCTTCTCCTCGCGCGAGCACACCTGCAGGCTCATCACATCCTGCGCGCCCTCGGCGGCCTCGCGCTGCGTGAAGTACACGAGATACACGGGCGCCTTGCCCGCCGCGAGCAGGTCGTTGAGCCGCTCGTGCAGCGGCGTCTCCCCGTATTCGAATTCCAACGGCACGGGGCGCCGGTCGCTGCGCACCACGACGGTCGGCGCGCCGGTCACGCGGGTGAGGTCGCCCTCGATGAACGCCGTGTCGCCGAGCGTGGCCGACATGAGCAGGAACCGGGCGCCGGGCAGCAGCAGCAGCGGGACCTGCCAGGCGGTGCCGCGCGCGGCGTCGGAGTAATAATGAAACTCGTCCATGATCACCGCGTCCACCGAGGCCGCGCGCGCGCCGCCGCAGAGCGCGATGTTGGCGAGGATCTCGGCGGTGCAGCAGAGCACCGGCGCGTCGATGTTCACGCTGGCGTCGCCGGTCATCATGCCGACGTTTTCCGGGCCGAAGTCGCGGCAGAGCGCGAGGAACTTCTCGTTCACCAACGCCTTGATCGGGCAGGTGTACACGGAGCGCCGACCCGCGCAGAGCGACTTGAAATGGAAGGCGGCCGCGACCAGCGACTTGCCCGAACCGGTGGGCGTGTTGAGGATCACATTGTCACCCGCGAACAGCTCCAGGATCGCCTCCTCCTGCTCGGCGTAGAGCTCCATGCCGCGCTCCGCCATGACGGCGAGGAACCGCTCCATCGCGGCGTCGGCATGGGCGCGGGCCTCGGGCGTGGGCGCCAGCGGCGCGGATTCGGACGGGGACATGCGCGCAGGTCATCGGCATCCGCCCCCGGGAGGCAAGCGGGATAAGGACACCGGACGATTGGCCTTTTCAGCGGCGGCGAAGGCGGCTCACTGCGCGGCATGAAATCCATCGCCTTCCTCGGGGCCGGCAACATGGCCGGCGCCATCCTGCGCGGACTCATCGCCAAGGGCGCCGTGGCGCCCGGCGACTGCGCCGTGCTCGCCGGCGACGGCGGCAGCGCGCGGCGACTCAGCGACGACACCGGCGCGCGACTCGCCGGCGGACTCGCCGACCTGCTCCGCGACGCCGATGTCTTCGTGCTCGCGTGCAAGCCGCAGCATGTCGCCGGATTGCCGCGGGAACTCGCCGCGCTCACGGCGGGCAAACTGGTGGTGTCCGTGCTCGCGGGCACCACGAACGCCCGGCTGCGCGGCGTCTTCCCCGCCGCGCGCGCCGTGGTGCGCACCATGCCGAACACCCCAGGCCGCATCGGCGCGGGCGTGACGCCCTACTCGCCCGCGGCGCCGCTCACGCCGGCCGACCTCGCGGCGGTCGAGACGCTGCTGGGCGCGCTCGGCGACACCTTCGCCGTGAGCGAGGACAAGATGGACGCCGTGACCTGCGCGAGCGGCAGCGGCCCCGGGTTTTTCTTTGAAATCGTGGCCGCGTTCGAGGCGGGCGCGGTGCGGGCCGGACTCACGCCCGACGAGGCGAAGCGGCTCATCCGCGCCACCTTCATCGGCTCCGCGAAGCTGCTGGAAGCCACCGGCGAGGAGCCCGAGGCGCTCCGCAACGCCGTGACCTCGCCCAACGGCACCACCTTCGCCGGCCTGCAAACCTTGGCCGGACGCGACCTGCGCGGCGCCATCGCGGCCGCGCAGGCGGCCGCGCGCGACCGGTCCCGGGAACTTTCCGCGGGTTAGCCTGTAGCGGGGTGCTTCGCCCCTCGCCGCTTGACGCCATCCGCCGGAGCCGAATCCTCCCCGTTTTTCACCACCACCGTGTCCGCCACCAATTCCGCACCGGTCTTCCAACCCGCAACCGGAACGCTCTCCGAATGGAACGAGGCGTTTTCGCGCGTGGAAGACTACTTCCGCGCGCACCGCGTGCACAGCCGCATCCACCAGTGCGAGCTGGTGTATAAGATCATGGCCCGCGCCGCCGCGGCCCATGCCGGCGCCCCGCACGAACCGCCCGTGGCGCACGCCCTCCGCGAAGCGAGCTCGGCCATCAACGACTGGCTCAAGGCGCAGATCGGCGATCCCGCCCTCGACGCCGAAAAGGCCGGCCGGCTCGGGCGCGTGGCGTTCCTGCTCGCGGACGGACCCGAAAAACACCCCGAGATGTTCCTCGACAACGATCTGCCCGAGGATGTGCGCGCCGGCATGCGCCTCAAGCTGGAGCAATCCGGCCCCAACATGGAAGTCTGCAGCATGGTCGGACGCGACATGGACCTCGGGCTCTTCCCCGATGTCGCCGAATTCGCCTGGGACCTGCTGAACAAGGCCCCGCTCATCCGCATGCTGCTCCTGTGGGCGCTCTTCGCGCTCATCCTGGTCGGCATCTTCTCGCTCATCCGTCAATGATTGACCTCCGTGATTTCCGCGACCGGCTGACCCGCCGCCGCACGACCTACTTCACCCTCGTCTTCGTCACCGCCTGCTTCGGCGTGATGATGCTGGCCGACCGCCTCTGGAAGGAAGGCGTCGGCATGACCGTGAAGGAATGGGCGCTGGTCATCGTGTTCATCCCGCTGTTCTGGCAGCTCTGCATGGGCTTCTGGATCGCCGTGCTCGGCCTGTGGGTGCGCGCCGTGGCGAAGCGCGACGCGCTCGCCATCGACGACAAGCTGACGCCCGAGGAGGAGGCCGCCGTGCCGCTGGCGCCGACGGCCATCCTGGTGCCCGTGTACAACGAGGATGTGCTGCGCGTGTTCGAAGGCGTGCGTTCCGTATACCGCTCGCTCGAAAAGACCGGCCAACTCGAACACTACGACTTCTTCATCCTCTCCGATTCGGACAACCCGAACCGCTGGATCGAGGAGGAAACCGCCTGGATGGAGCTGTGCAAACAGCTCAACGCGTTCGGCAAAATCTTTTATCGGAAGCGCCGCAAGGCGATCAACCGCAAGTCCGGCAATGTCGCCGATTTCTGCCGCCGCTGGGGCGCGAAGTACCGCTACATGGTGGTGTTCGACGCCGACTCGGTGATGTCGGGCGAGACCTTGGTGAAGATGGTGCGGCTGATGGAAAAGCACCCCACGACGGGCATCCTGCAGACCGCCCCGCGCCCGGTGTTCGCCGAGACGGTGTTCGGCCGCGTGTTCCAGTTCGCGAACGCCCTCTACAGCCCGGTGTTCATGTCGGGCCTCAACTACTGGCAGGCCGGTGAATCCAGTTTCTGGGGACACAACGCCATCATCCGCATCAAGCCGTTCATCGAGCACTGCGACCTGCCCGAGCTGCCGGGCAAGGAACCCTTCGGCGGCCGCATCCTCTCGCACGACCTGGTGGAGGCCGCGCTCATGCGCCGCGCCGGGTACGCCGTGTGGCTCGCCCCGACGCTCGGCGGCTCCTTCGAGGAGGGCCCGCCCACGCTCATCGACAGCCTCAAGCGCGACCGCCGCTGGTGTCAGGGCGACCTGCAGCACTTCTGGCTGCTCTTCTCGCCGGCATGGAAGGGGCTCAGCCGCATGAACCTCGCGGGCGGCGTCCTCAACTACCTCGCCTCGCCCATCTGGCTCACCTTCCTGCTCATCTCCGCCTTCATCGCGCGCGACAACGACATCGCCAACGGGATCCGCGAACCGATTCCGGTGGTGGAAAGCTCGCGCGCCCAGATCGTATCGGAGCAGACGCCGGTCAAGACGACGCCCGCCCCGCTCACCGCGCCCGCCCCGCTCGTCGCGGGTACCGGCGCGGTGGATACCGCCAAGGAAACCGCGAAGGAGATCATCCGCGACCCCAAGGGCTGGTGGAAAAGTTTCGGCGCGTACATCCGCGACATCTACAAGGATGTGCGGCACGCGCCCCGGTTCATGCTGTTCCTCATCACCGTCACGATGCTCTTCGGCATCAAGGCGGCGATCGTGACCGCGACGCTGGCCGATACCAAACGCGTGGCGGGATTCGGCGGACGACGGGCGTTCCTCGTCTCCATCGCGCTGGAATCGGTGTTCTTCTTCCTGCTCGCGCCGATCCTGATGATTTTCCACAGCCGCTTCGTGGTGATGACGGTGCTCGGACAAGGCGTGCGCTGGGTGACGCAGCGCCGCAACATCGGCACCGGCATCGACTGGCGCGAGCCGCTGCTCACCTTCGGTTGGGAGACCATCATCTTCGGTTTCGGCTGGGGCGCGATCACCTGGTTCGTGGCTCCGTCGTTCTTCTGGTGGCTGCTGCCGGTGCTCGCCGGCATCGTGCTCTCGGTGCCCTTTGCGCTCATCACCTCGCTGCGCATGGAAGAGGACCCGGGCGCCAAGACCGGCCTGTTCCGGGTGCCCGATCTGGTGGACGAGCCGCCCGTGCTCGCCAACCTCCGCAACCACCTGCAAAAGGCCGGCGCCCGCATCGAGCCGCACCCACGCCTGCAATCCGACTACGGGTTCATGCTCGTGGTGCTCGACCCGTACATCAACGCGCTGCACTGCTCGCTGCTGCGTCAACGCAAGTCGGCGCCGGGCGAATCACGCAAGTACCTCGCGACCATCGCCGACATGGTGCTCTCCGACGGTCCGGGCGCCATCAAGGCCGAGGACAAGCTCGCGCTGCTTTACGACGTGGAATCGCTCACGCGCCTGCACCGCGAAGTGTGGGGCGCCCCCGCCGCCAAGCTCGCCCCGTGGTGGCAGTTCGCCATCAGCCAGTACAATGTCTCGGGCCACGAGCCCGTGCGCCCGCTTTACCGCTGAACGCGCTCAAGCCCACGACGAAGCCGGCCTCTCGCGAGGCCGGCTTCGTGATTTCCGGGAGGTGCGCCGATCAATGCGCGACGGCGAAATCGCCGCCCAGGGTCACGCGATACTCGGGAGTGAAGACGATGTCGCGGATGAGTCCGGCCGTCTCGGCGTCCGTTTTCGGCAGGTGCCCTGGGGCGATGCCGCCGACCTTCGGGTTCCACGGCTTAAGCTTCACGGTGAAGGTGTGCGCACCGGAATCGGGCCGGAAGAACCGGTTGAGGCCGATGGTCCAAGGCGCGCCGTTGTAGCGGCGGTCCGTGTACTTTTTGCCGTCCACCAGCAGATCGCCGGTGTCCGCAATGTAATCGATGTCCGCGCGTACATCCTCCAACTCCGCCGGCAGCGACGGCACGGTGAAGCGCCATTCGCCGGCCGACACCTTGGTGACCTCCGGCTTAAAGGCGACGGGCCGGGCGGCGTATTCATAAACGCCGAACAGGCCGTCGGTCGCCGGCTTGTCGGCGGGGAAGACACGCAGCGACATCCCGGGCGAAGTCGAGACCAGCGCGAGGGTGTCGCCGGCGACGGTGAGCAGCGGCGCATCCGCGAGGATGAGGCGCTCGCGACCGGCGAAGCGCACGCGCCAGGCCGACTCCGCCTGAGCGCGGGAAAGCG
>JACCDZ011871212.1_pt1 | contig 12403 bp, 14 predicted proteins | sample 7449551 | NCBI WGS metagenome assembly JACCDZ01 (sample SAMN15323452, study PRJNA562643) | freshwater metagenome | isolation source: river surface water | place: USA:Blue River Watershed | collected 2017-08-18
ATTTAAATGGCTGCAAGTGAAAAATCAATAAAGCTGATGCTAATTTATGATGAATTAATAATTGAAGTTTTAAAAAATAATACAGCTAATAAAAAAAATAGGTTATCCAAAGAAAGAATAAAATATTATGTGGAAAATATGAAAGAAAATTTAACTTTAGATATTCAAAATGAAAGTACACAGAAAAGTTTTAAACAAAGTATAAGTTCAAAACCATATTTTAAAGAATTAGATGTTGAATTAAGTGAAATATTTAAGGGGATTTATAATAAATTTAATTCTGTTAATAAGATAATTATTAATTCATATTGCAGTTCAAGGGGTATTAGTATAGGTGACGGTTCTGGATTAAAAGGACTTATTTTAAATTTTTATAAAACTCTCCCCGATCTTAATGTTGATATATTTAAAAATCCAAAGAATATTATTACCCTAATTGCTCAATTAAGTTCAGATTCTGAAACTAAAAAAAAAGAACTTGAACTTGAAGAATTAAGAGATAAGCCTGAATTTAATTGGAAATCATACGCGATAAAATTTACCTCAGTCATCCTAATATTAATAATGATAATATATTTTTCGAAATATTACTATAATAATTTGTATAATATGAAACCAATGACCTATAATGATGATACATTGTTAATTAGGGCACAAAAATATAAACATTATGAAAAACCAAAAGAATATCAAAAGAAATCTTATGAAAAACCAAAAGAATATCAAAAGAAATCTTATGAAAAACCTAAAGATTATCAAAAAAGAGATTACCAAAAAAGAGATTATCAAAGAGACTCTAATAGAGATTATCAAAAGAAACCTTATGAAAGAAGAAATTATGAAAAAAGAAATTATGATAGAAATTCAAATAGAGAGTATAAAAAAGATTCTTATTCTAACAGAAATTATGACAGAGGAGGAAATAGAGGAAATAGAGGAGGAAACAGAGACAGAAATAGGGGAAGATAGAAATATTTTTCAAACATGGAAAAATCAAAAATGTCTTGATGATTTTCAAAAAAAATGTATTGATTCATGGAGAAATAACAAAGAATTTAAATATTATTTTTTCAATGATAATAATTGTACACATTTTGTTTTGATGCATTATCCAAAATATTTTTCATTATATTCTGCATTAAACTGTGCAGAAAAATCTGATGTATTTAGATACCTAATATTACATAAATATGGAGGAATATATACTGATATTGATACTGAGTGTACTAAACCAATAATCAACCTAATAAAACAATATCCTAATAGTATAATTACAGGTTATGAATATTATAATCCAAAGCAATATCTTCAATGGTTTATTGCAGCTCCAAAAAATTCTAAATTTTTTATTGATTTAGTAGAAGAAATATTAAGAAGATATAACAGTTATTTGTATTACTACTATTATATTCAAAAAACTTCTAATCAAATGACATATTGGTTAACAGGCCCGGAAGTATTTACGGATGTATTAGATAAATATACTGGTAGTAAAAAAATTTTGGACAAGGGAATATTAGGTTCGTATGAAGACTTTAAAAGTAATAAACCTAATAAAAATGCATATTTAATTCATTATTTCAAAGGAACATGGAAAAATAAAAAAGTTTAATGTATTGATTTTATTTTCTTTTTTATTAAAAATATTTTGTGTATTATATAATGTTTGATTTTGATTTCAATTCTAATTTCAATTCTAATTGTTACTCTAATTCTAATTTAGACTTTGAGACAATTTTTTTGGAAATAAAAAATCAACCTGGTAAATATGATTCTTATAAAATATTAGGAGTTAATAAATTAGATAATGAATCAATGATTAAAAAAAAATATAAAGAGTTAGCTCTAATTTATCATCCTGATAAAAATAAAGAAAGTATCTCCGAAGAAAAATTTAAAATAATAAATCAAGCATATATTGACATAATGAAAAATCAAAAACAAGACCAAAATCAAAAACAAGACCAAAATCAAAAACAAGATCAAAATCAAGAAGATTATTTCAAAAAAATCTTTGAAGATATTTTTGAAGATAAAATGCAAAAAAAATTTAATCTAAAAGATATATATCACAAATATAATATATTTTCTAATAATTTCAACGAAGATGAAGATGAGGATGAAAATGAGGATGCAAATAAATATAAATATGGTCATGAAAATATAAAAAAACCTACTAATATTATCCTTAATTTAACACTTGAAGAAATAGAAACAGGAGGAGAATATATTAGAGAAATAAAAATAAAAAATGAGATCATAAAAGTGAAAATAATCAACAAACCTTGCAATATAGATGTCTTTGAAATTATACATGATAATATAAAAATATATGTAGTAATCAATATATTAGATCATAATTTATATAAATTAGATACTAATAAGAATGAAGAATTAGGTATTCATAACCTAATATACACAATAAGTATCACATTAAAAGAATCTATAACAGGATTTACAAGAGACATAATAAAATTAGATGGTGAGGAAATAACCATTAAAGTAAAAACACTAGTAATTCCAGGACAAAATAAAACAATAAAAAATTATGGAATGTATAATAAAACAATAAATAAATCAGGAGATTTAATACTATGTTTCGACATAAAATATCCTAATATAATCTCCGATGAGACAAAATTAAAATTAGAAAATATTGATTTTTAAATATTTATTTTTCTTTCTCCTTTTCTTCTGATTCTCTCCCAAAAGTTTTTTCCAATTCTTCCAATGTAATATTTTCTTCAATATTGAACAATGTTTTTTTAACAGTAAAATCACCATTAGGATAAGTTTTATCATACCTAATTTTTATAGGTTCATAACTATTCTCGTCAATATTATATTTGCATTCAACAACTACTCCATTTTTAAAATTACAATATCCTTCGAGATTACTTAATTTATTTAAAAAATTCTTTTCTTCAATAGAACCTGCGGATGCTTGTGCATATTTTATTAATTCACCATTTTTTTGAACAAGGGCAAGTATTCCATCATTACCAGTTGTAATTACAAAATCAAATGTACATAAATCAACAGGTTTCCATTTATATAAATTAAGTTGAGTATTATGTCCTACTTTTTCATAAATTGGAGTGAAAATTATGCCATCATTTTTATACTCACTTTTATTTTCAATTAGGGAAGTAATATCTCTATGGTACGTTTTTAATAAAATTTTTGATCCAGAAAATGAAATTTCTGCCAACATTTTCCTAATTTTATCCAATCTATTGATTAAATCTTGATTTTTAATTTGTTCACCATAGATATTTACTGCGTCATGAATAATATAAGTATTTTCTTGTTCGTAATATTCACCATCTAATAAAAACACAATTCCAGTATTTATGTCTGGGTAAATTTTTAAATTAAAATTACTAATTTTAAATGACCTAATAATAGAATAACATTTACCATTAAGATATAATAATACCATTCTTGTTCCATCGTTTTTTTCAGAAAAAAAGTAATTCTTTATTTTTGGAAAATTAGATCTCTCAATAGATACCGGTTGGGGTGCTGGAAAAAATTTTTTTTCAGAATTTCCCGACCAATGATCCAATACAATTTTTTTAATCTCGTCAAATTTATTTTGTTTTTGATATGTTTGATTAATTTTTTTCATAATTTATGATTTTTCATTTTCTTTTTTTTATTGCTTTGATAGTTTTTTTATTTATTTTTTTAAAAGATTAAAAAGAATGTCCTGTTCAATTAATTCAATGAAAGTGATTGATTGGGAAATCAAACAAGAACATTTACAAAAAATATATCCATTACTTTACAAAAATAAGGAATATGGAGGTAAATTTGACCTAGATATTAAGAATAAATCAACTCATAATATAATAAATAGTAACAAAGGTGGTTCAGACAGTGTTGAAACACCAGATTCAATAGTAAATTGGCACACTCATCCTATTAGCTGTTATTTAGGCGAAGAAACAGTTTATGGTTGGCCATCAGGAGAAGACATGAGAGAAACCCTAATATTTGGGTTTAAGGGATCTGCATGTCATATTGTTCCTAGTGTTGAAGGAGTTTATATTATTCAACCTAATCCATGCATAGTTACTGCATTATTAAACAAAGATTTTATTTCAATGGAAGAAAGAGGAATTATAATTACGGCAATTGAAGTTTATTTTAGAGCAACACATGGAGCGCGATCATTTACTGAAGTAGAAAAAAATAAAGATGCACTACAAAAATTTATTAATCATGTAAACAATTTTAAATTAGAATCAATCTTTAATAAAAATGAATATATTAAAACTAATTTTGATACTTATGTGAAAAATTATGAAATGGAAACATACGTTTATAATATTGACAATAATGGAAAAGTATTTAGCGGCAAAACTTTATTTTACAAAGTATTAGAATATATTAGGGTAATTATTGACAAAGTAAATGATTTTAAATGTAAATTTGAGAGAGAACAATGGCATAATGGAAATGTTTTTTTGATAAAACTCACACCTAATTTTGTAATATACAAAGGAATTGAACATAAATATGAACATATGTCTCCAAAAGATAAATATGATTTTCTAAAAATGGACCATCCAAAAATTGATATATTTTTAAAAGAAAATGTTAAATTTAAATTATTTGAGATGGATGGTAAATGTGAACATAGAAATTTGAAAAAAGAAATTCATAAATATGGAATGGGAAAGAATAAAATGATGATATCTAATAAAATGAATGAATCTTGTGAAATGTCAAGAGGAAAATCTTATGGAAAATCGAAACCAAGAAGTAAATCTTATGGAAGGTCAAGACCAAAAAGTAAATCAAAAAGTAAATCAAAGAGTAAATCAAAGAGTAAATCAAAGAGTAAATCCAAAAATAAAAAATTAAGAAAATCTTACAAAAAATCTTCAAAATTTTTTGGCGATGATGAAATGGACAGAACACAAGAAGACGAAGAAAGAATTGAAAAATTAGAAAATAAAGAAAGAAAAAGACGAACTGCTCTTCAAGAAGAAATTAGCGATATAGAAAATCAAGAAAATACGAATGATGTAGAAAAAGATAATCAAGAAGGAGATGAAAAAAGAGATAGAAAAGAAAGACCAAAATATGATAAGAATGATCCTGAATACATTGAAAAAAGAAAACAATGGAGAAGATTGAAGAAAAGTAAAAAATTGATGAGAAAAGTAAAAATTTCTGTTTACGGTTCAGATGAATGTACTCATTGTCCAACTGCTGATTCTGTAACACAACGCTTACAAAGATTAATTGGATTTAATTATGAATATAAGAAATATCCTACTATTAAAGAAGCAATAGAAGAAGCTAAAAAAATAAATCCTAATGTTGAAACAATACCAGCAATATTTAGGGAAAATTAATTAGAAAATTAGGAAAATTAGGAATTCAAAAATTCTATCTCCTAATAACCCTTGAACATCGTATCTAAATTTCTTAATATTTTTTCTTTGTCAGTAACTCTATAGAGTAATTTTTTAGAATCTTTTATATCATCATAATAACATTTATCTTCAAATTCTTGTAACATTGATTTTAATTCATCCATGTCAAAATTTTTATCAATATTATAATCTCTAAAATCATTATCGCCTAGGCCATTAATAAATCTTTCATCAGTATGTTTATGACCCATTAATACTAAATGAACCATATTATTATATCTCAATGAATTTGCCTTTTTATTAACGTGCATATTACCTGGACTACTATTTTCTTTTAAACTGTCCAAATCTCTTTTTAATTGATTGATTTTTATTACAACTTTATCAGCATTGATTCTTGCAACAAAAAGATTGATAATTTCATTCATATATTTAGTAATAAAAATTGAAAGAAAAAATGGCACATATTCTTTTTTAGTATTAATAAATGACCTCATAGTATCTAAGAAATAAACTACAATTCCTTTTCTTTGAGGTTGATTATCATTACCATTATATTCTCCAAATCTTCTTGATTTTTTCATTTTTTTATTTTTTTTCACTTTTTTATATGATTTTCTGTATTTCTTACTTCTCATTTATTATTTTAAAATAAATTAATCACTAATCAGATATCATATCTGATACTCTAATATTATAAATTTTACCATTAGGTAATTTTCTTGATATTATTAGGTTGATTTTTTTCTGTCTTAATTCTTCTTCAGCGATTTCTATTGGAGTTTTCATATTACCTAATGGAATATTAGGAGTAATACCACTTGAAATTTGAGTTGCTCTTATTCCTAATATTCTTGTTTTTTCATATTTTGTTAATCTTAAATTGATTATTTCCATTTATTTTATTTTTACTTACTTATTTACTTACTTTTTAAGGTCTTTTATTTTCCATAGGGGGTTTTATGAAGATTTTTTATAAGATCTTCTTCTCTTTTTAGGTCGACTTTTTGTTAAGCTTGATGTTGATTTTTTATTATAAGATCTTCTTTTACCAGTTCCAAAACTTTTTACTATTTTATCAATACCTAATCCATTAAGACTACTAAGACTACTAGATATTGTTTCTGGATCTAAATTTTTTACAACATCTGCTATTTTTCCAAAATCAAAATTTCCACCATCACCATTATCATCTTCATTCTCATCTCCACTGTCACTGCCAAAATTGTTTGAACCGGAATTTTCTTTTGGGTTTTTTTTGATTAAATTTAAAAATAAGTCCATATAATTACCATTTTTAAATTGATTATAAGCTTTAGCAGGATCTTTTGTAAGATTGTCTTTCATAGTTTGTTCCATCGATGGTTCAGGAGGAGGTTCAGGTTTTGACCAGGGCCAACCAAAATTATTTTCCGTGGTCATTGGCATATTTAAGTCTGGATTCATATTTTGCAAAGGTTGATATACAGAATTATTTTGATTATTTCCTTCATTACTTTGTTTATTACCCATTTATTATTTTACAATAAATTAAATTATTTCATAATTGCATTGAAATTAGGTTGAACTTATTTTTCTCATAATTACAGGAAGTGCGAAAAAAACAATAACACCACCTAATATTAGGCCAAATATTTCAGAAATTAATAAACTTGCATATCCATTCATATTTTGGTCATATTTATTTAAAATAAACTTAACTATTACCGAAATAATAACTGCAGAAATTGATATTGAAACATAATATGTTGTCATTTGTGATTTAAATCCTGGACCAGTACCACTCATTTATTTATTCTCCTAATTTTTTTATGATTATTATCACGCAATTCTAAGTTGATTCTTTGAAGAAATAATTTCATCTAATATTTTACAACATTTTGACAAAGAAGGATTACATATATCAAGATTTTTTGATATATTATTTTTTGTAATTTTTTCTCCTGATTGTTTTATACAGTGAATTATAATTGCACATGCAATTCCTTTGGGAAATAAACTTGCAACTTCTGATTTTATTTCTTCATATAATTCTTTGCAATTTTTTGCAATTTGAAATGATTTACCTTTTTTTATTACATTATTATGTTCTAATATACTACAGAATCTACTGAAATATTCTGTTGATTCTGCTGATTTTGTAATAATATTTCCCCATTTGGGATCATTTCGAAATATTTCAATAAATTCCTTATCTCCTTTATTAAAATTTTTAGTATCATTCATACCGAAATCTTTGCATATATCATTAGGTGTTCTAGACGAACCATAATATACACATGAGTAATAAAGGCAACATGCAATAATACCCTTTCTTACCCCTGCCCTAAGTACTTTTTTTGTTTTCATAATTTCTCCCCATAATATTTTTGTAGTATTTACTATATTATTAGCATATTTTTCAGAAATTTTATTATCTATCATTGATTCTATTTGATTAAATGTTTTTTGTTGGTAATTAAAATTATTCTTGATGTGAACTTTTGATATGTCATAATTAATAATTTTGCCATCAATGACAATTTTTTTCATTGTCTTTGGAATGAAAGAATTATATTTATTAAATGGATTGATTTCTGTAGAATCAATAATATTACCACATCTTGAAGATGTTCCTGATTCAAATCCTGAATTAGAATCAATGTATATTCCCCATTCGATCATATCAGATACCCTAATTTTATTAACTAATCCACATATTTTACAAGTTTTATATCCTTCTGATTCTATTATAGAATTTTCTTTACTACAGAATATGCACTTATCATCAGACATTTTTTTATATTTTGATAAAATAATTTATTGATTTTTACTTATTCGTTTATTATTTTACAAAAAAAAATTGATTATATAAAACAATGGATAAAATTAGGGAAATATTTAAATGTAATGTGAGAGTTGATGTATTATTATTTGTTATATTAATTATTTTTGTTTCACTTTTTTACATCGCTCATACATATGAAAAAGAATTTGAAAAAATTAGAAAAGAAATGAAATTAATTTTGACTCCCGATGTTGATCTTATTGAAAAAGTGGATACTAATACAGATGCGATTGATGCAATTGGTAAAAAATTAGAAGAATTTACTAATAAACAAGTAAAACTAGAGGGAAAATTTGATGGAAAATTAGAAGGAAAAAATGAAAAAGTTTCAGAGAAAAATTAAGAGAAGGTCAGAATGAAATCAAATCAGAATGAAATCAAATCAGAATGAAATCAAATCAGAATGAAAAATAATAAATTTTTTATATTTTATTAATTAAATGATTCAACAACAATTTGAAGCAGCAGCATATGATGAAATTGAAGGTGCAAATAATCAATATTTAGGAGCAAGATATGCCCCAATAGGAAATCAACAAGTAGGAGAAGGTTTTCCATTATATAAACAATCAGGAGCTTATTTTACAGATTGGACTCCAGCAGGCCAAAGTTATTCTAATTTTGCCAGAAGAGTAAATGCTCCTACTAATAATACATTAGCACGAAATGCTATGCAAGATTCTGGTGTAAAATTAGCAAATCAACAAAATGCAGCAGCAGTATATCGTACTCAAACATTAGGTAATAATGGTGATGTAATAGCATGTCGAAACAATGCTGATTGTTCTGCCTTTCCAGGAACTACATGTAACCCTAATTATGAATCATGGGGAAGTGCAAAAGGAAACCAAGGAAATTACTGCTCAGTTACATTTTATCCAGAAATCGAAGGAGGAGTATATAGTAGAAAAAATACTAATCAAGGAGGAATTGGAAGAGCATGTAAATCAGATGGAGATTGTGCAGGTGATTATGTATGTAATAATAAAGTTGACATCTTCGGAACAAATGTACAACAAACTGGATATTGTACAAAAAAATATAGATGTCCATCAAGTGATGAAGATAAATATTTAGGCCAACCTTACAATTCTGGATTACCATTAGTACCACCTGATTCTCAAAATAATTATGGAAGAGGATATGATACTAGGGAACAATGTATGAGTGAAAAATTTGCACAACAAAATTGTGTTAATAACAATGGAAAATATTATGCATTATTTCCTGGATATTGTGGAGTAATACCTGATTTAAGATCTGGATCAAGTCCAGTAGGAGCATTACCAAGAACAAGTATGTCAAGTGTTGAAAGAGGAATTGTAATGCCTGGGTATGTATCTAATGAACCATCTAGTATTTCACAACCTGCAAATGCCTTCGCCCCATGGAATTTAAATTCAACTGAAAATCATTATGATAATATGTCTGGACCATTAGCATATGAACTTTCAATAAATCCAAAATAAATTGAAAATAAACTATACTTACGTATAGTGAAAGGGATGATTAATCGCAGACTCGGATTCTATAGTTTTTATTATAATTGTTTGTTTTTCACTAAGATAATAATTTTTATCAAAAGTAACATTGAAACAATAAATTACAGTTTTACCATCACGTCTTTTTCTAATGCCATATTTTAAAAAACGTCTGTATTTTCTAACAAAATGACAGCCTATTGTTTGAAAAAAGTACTCGTATTCAAGTGGGAGCATTTCTTTTGGATCATTGTAATATATTTCTGGATATGGTCGACGTTTATATCCAACCTCTATGCAATTAGTTTCTGGATTAATATATATTATTCTCCATAAATCTCTATTAGTTAATATTTCATAAACAACTCCTGGAACAATATTTGTGGACATTTTTATGTCAATATTAGCTATTATTTATTACTGATATTGATTTTTTAATTATTTCATCGAAAAATCACTAAAAAATCACCTAATCAATCAAATACAATACTTTTTTGTGATCTTCACTAAAATTTATATCTAATTTTACCCCATTTACATAATAATTATAATATTTTTCCCAAATGAAATAATCTTTCAATAAATTACCACTAATATTCAATGTTAAATTTATATTAATATTAGGAAGATAATCAATTCTATTATTCAAAAAATCAACTTTAAGTAATACTGATTGCAATTCAGTGTTTAATTCATTTACAAAAAAAGCTTTTTTCTCATTGATTATTACAAATGAATCCGATACTTGATTTCCAATAAATGTAATTATTACAGGAATGCTAATATTAGGAGAAAATTTTGGTTGAATAATTCCTAATATTGATTCTTTAATATTAGACACAAACATGTAATTTAAATACATTCCAGAAGGATTAAATTTAAACAAACATACATTTTGATTTTGATTTACATTTTCAGCGGATAAATCAAATGATCTAATTGTTTCAAGTGAATCATATGAAAAATTAGTCACATTTATTAAATTATCATAAGTATTAAATAATACATATTGATTATTATTTAAATCAAATGAATATTTAATAAAATCAATATTCTTGAATATATTATATTGCCCAATATATAAATATCCTCCTGAAATATTTTTTTTCCATTTTATTACAAATCCATTAAATTTTTCAATATCATTAGATTCTACAGATGGTTGTAAAATTATATTTTCAATATATAATGGAATATTAGAGCAGTATTTTCCTAATATTACATATTCATAATCAGAAACAAAACAATTAGTAAAATATAATTTTTTATCACTGGGAGAAAAAGAATTATTCCATACACATTCATCATTTTCGAAAAGTAACCAAAAAGGAGTTGAAATATTAGTTTGTGGAAGTATGCAGGTAGTATTACCAGTAAAACTATTTACCACAATTTGGGAGTAGTTTTTATAATTAGCACATACTAATAATTCATACGTTGTGCAATTTTTTTTGTATACAGAAGAATCAAAATAAAAATCATTATCTAAATATGAAATTTCTTGGTTAAATAAAGAGTAAGAAAAATAGTTTAATTCTCCTAATTTAAATATAAAATTATGCTTACCCAATGGTAACATTCTTCCTCCAAATTCAAAATCAACATTACTATTATATTCTCCTGTTAAGAATAAGACATTTATTTCATTTTGAGTTGGTACATTATATAATGATATGACATTGAAGGAAGATACATATGAATAAAAACTTGAATTAATCACATAATGAGTAAGAAATAAATCATTTTCATATTTTAAAATAATTGATTTATAATTTAATGGAGGAATTATTAGAGAAGATTCCGAAGAATACATAGTATAATTTGTTGAAAAATTATAGAATCTAATATTTTCATTTGTATTTACTGTAACACATAGATATAAATTATTACCTACTTGTCTTAATATAATCTTTGATTTTTCATAAATTGGTGCACCTAATATTGTATATGACACTGCAAAATTATCACAATATTTTACCACAATTGGAATTTTTGCTCCTACTTGTAAATATGAAATACTAGGAACACTAATATTATATGTTAAATTTTCATTAGGTATTCCTATTTCTACTCCAGGTTGATCATTAATAATATAACCAGATTTATAAATTAGACCATCTTTTTGCATAGAATCAGTAAATATTATGTTTGAATTATTAGATAACTTAATTTTGGGAGGATATAATAAAGATATATTATCTTGGGAAATTTCTCCACTGCCAGTTACTACTTCAATTGTTACGTCAGACATTTTATTTAATCTATATTTATATTTTTTTTACTTTTATAAAATTACTTTTGCAAATTTACTTTTATAAAGATTTATGCCCTATTGATTTTTTATAAAAAATAAAATATAAAATAATATAATAATATTAGACATACATTGCAAAATATAATTATGAATATGGAAATAAAAAATAGCATCCCTCTTTATGAATTTATATTTTCACTGGAATCAGGAAAATATACTGATGATTTTTTTTTAAATTCAAGACAATTTAGAGAAAAATATCCTGATGGAATTAGGTGTGAATGTTTTAATAATCAACATATATATTGTAGTAGAGACAGTTTTCTCTCTCATACTAAAACAATTTCTCACAAAATTTTTCTAGAAAATAAAAATTCATCACTAGTAAATATTGTTCCTGATAAAGAAATTTCTCTATTAAAAAAATTAATGAAAGAACAGGATAATGAAA
>JACCDZ010375665.1_pt1 | contig 12401 bp, 8 predicted proteins | sample 7449551 | NCBI WGS metagenome assembly JACCDZ01 (sample SAMN15323452, study PRJNA562643) | freshwater metagenome | isolation source: river surface water | place: USA:Blue River Watershed | collected 2017-08-18
ATAAAAAAAACGCTTTCAATTGAAAGCGTTTTTAAGAAATTATTTTGTTATCGTTTGTTTTCTGTCTGGTCCAACTGAAATTACTTTAATTGGCACTTCAACTTCTTTCTCAATAAATTCGATGTACTCTTTTAATTCTTGTGGTAATTCATCATATCTTGTCATGCCTGTTAAATCGGCTTTCCAACCTTTCATTTCGGTGAAAATTGGAGTTACATTTTCAGGTTCAATATTATATGGTAAATGTTGAATTTTTTGTCCTTTATAGTTGTAACCTGTACAAACTTGTAAGGTGTCAAATCCAGAAAGTACGTCACCTTTCATCATATACAATTGCGTAACACCATTAACTTGAACGGCATATTTTAAAGCCACTAAATCTAACCAACCACAACGACGTGCACGTCCAGTAACAGAACCAAATTCGTTACCCACTTTAGCCATTGTTTGTCCCGCTTCTTCGAAATCTTCTGTAGGGAAAGGACCGCTACCTACACGTGTTGTGTACGCTTTGAAAATTCCGAAAACATCTTTTACTTTATTAGGTGCAATTCCTAAACCTGTACAAGCTCCAGCTGCTGTTGTATTAGAAGAAGTTACGTATGGATACGTTCCAAAATCAACATCTAATAAAGAACCTTGCGCTCCTTCTGCTAAGATTGATTTTCCTTCTTTTAAAGCTTTGTTTAAATATTCTTCGCTATCAATGAAAGTTAATTTTTTCAAGTCTTCTACTGCTGCAAAAAACTCATCTTCCATTTCTTTTAAGTTGTATTGTAATTCTACATCGTAGAAAGCTATCATTGCTTCATGCTTATCTGCTAATGCTCTATATCTTTCTTTGAAATCTTCTAATTCGATATCTCCAACTCTAAGTCCGTTTCTACCCGTTTTGTCCATATATGTTGGACCAATTCCTTTTAAAGTAGAACCAATTTTTGCTTTTCCTTTTGATGCTTCAGAAGCAGCATCTAACAAACGGTGTGTTGGTAAAATTAAGTGGGCTTTTCTTGAAATGAATAATTTAGCTGTAACATCCATGTTGAATTTTGCTAAACCTTCAATTTCTTTTTGGAAAACTACCGGGTCGATTACCACTCCATTTCCAATGATATTAATTGCGTTTTTGTGGAAAATTCCAGAAGGAATCGTTCTTAAAACGTGTTTGATTCCGTCAAATTCTAGAGTGTGTCCCGCATTTGGTCCACCTTGAAATCTTGCAATAATATCATATTTTGAGGTAAGAACGTCAACGATTTTTCCTTTTCCTTCGTCTCCCCATTGTAATCCAAGTAGTAAATCTACAGTCATTGTGTTGTTGTTTGTTGTTTATATGTTAGGTTTATTGTTGTTTTTTTGTGCCATAGAAATATAGTGAGTGGTTTGAGATATCAATACCAAACATTTCTTCCATGGTTTGTTTTATTTGTTGAATTCTTGGGTCACAAAACTCGATAACTTCACCAGAATCGGTTAAAATAATGTGATCGTGTTGTTTATCGAAATACGATTTTTCGTAATGTGCCTGATTTTGTCCAAACTGATGACGACGCACCAAACCACACTCTAATAAAAGTTCGATGGTATTGTAAAGGGTTGCTCTACTTACACGATAGTTTTTATTTTTCATTTTGATATATAAAGATTCGATATCAAAATGTTCGGCAGTATTGTAAATTTCCTGAAGAATGGCGTAACGTTCTGGAGTCTTACGGTGTGCTTTTTCTTCTAAAAATTTAGTAAAAACGTTCTTTACAATTTCTTGATTTTTGTTTTCCATCGTATTGGTAAATGAAATATGCGCAAAGATAGTGTTATTTTTATTTTGTATAAAACCTTTAAATTAATTAGGGTATTTTAGTTATTAACTTTTGTTAATTATTATAAACTCGAGTTACTTTATCAATTCCATCTACTTTTTTAATATTTTCAATAAGTTTTTTCAAAATGGTATTATTTTGAACTACAACAGCTACTTGTCCATAAAAAATGCCAGCTTTTGTATTTAATGAGATGCTTTGAATGTTTACATTCATTTGGCTAGAAATTACTTTTGTAAGTTCATTAGTAAGACCTAAAATATCCATTCCTGTAATTTTTAAAACCGCTTTGAATTCTTCTTGTGAAGAGTCTATCCACTTAGCAGGAATAATACGATATGCGTAATTAGATTGCATACTAATTGCATTCGGACAGTCTTTTCTATGAACTTTAATACCTTCGTTTATCGTTACAAATCCAAATACTTCATCACCAGGGATTGGATTACAGCATGATGAAAGTTTGTAATCTAATTTGTCTTGCTGTGTTCCAAAAACTAGTAAATCGTATTTTTTACTGATTTCATTTTTCTGAATTTGATCAGTGTTATGAGACGGTGAGCGTTTAATTGTTTTTTTGAAAAAATTTACAAGAGTGTTACTTTTTTGAGCGGCATAGTCTTTTAATTGTTGGTTTTCAATTGCACCAATTCCAGCTCTGTAAAATAAATCGAGACTAGTTTGTAACTTGAAATAATTTACAAGTTCATTTGTAGTATTTTCGTTAAGAGTAATCTTTAAATGGCGGAGTTTTCGCTCTAATAATTCTTTACCTTCTTCTGCAATTTTTTTAGTATTCTCGTTTAATACGTTTTTAATTTTATTTTTAGCACGCGAAGTTGTTACGTAATCTAACCATTGAGAAGTTGGTTTTTGATTGACTGAAGTAATAATTTCAACTTGGTCACCACTATTGAGTACATGATTTAAAGGAACTAATTTTCCATTTACCCGAGTTCCTCTAGTTTTTACTCCAATTTCTGAGTGAATACTAAAAGCAAAGTCTAAAGAAGTAGCTCCTTTTGGTAGCGATTTAATTTCGCCTTTTGGAGTGAAGACATAGATTTCTTTGGCATATAAATTTAATTTAAAATCTTCTACAAAATCGACTGCATTAGCCGATGAATTTTCCAATGCTTCTTTAAGTTGATTTAGCCATATTTCTAAACCATGTTCTTCTGTAGCCCCGTTTTTATATTTGTAATGTGCGGCATATCCTTTTTCTGCAATTTCATCCATTCTTTCACTACGAACTTGAATTTCAACCCAGCGACCTTTTGGTCCCATTACAGTAATGTGTAATGCTTCATAACCAGTTGATTTTGGGGATGAAATCCAATCTCTCAGTCTACTAGGCGATGGGCGATAATGATCCGTAACTAATGAATAAATTTTCCATGCCAAGAATTTTTCATCGTGTTGATCTGATTTGTAAATAATTCGAAGAGCAAATTTGTCGTAGACTTCATCAAATGTTACTCCTTGAACCTTCATTTTTCTACGAATAGAATAAATGGATTTTGGACGACCTTTTATAGTGAATTCAATTCCCTCGTCCGTTAATGATTTGCTTAAAACATCTGAAATAGTTTTGATGTAAGTATCTTGTTCTTCTTTGGTTTCTTTTATTTTACTAACAATATCATTATAAACTTCAGGTTCTGTATATTTTAATCCTAAATCTTCTAATTGTGTTTTAATATTATATAAACCTAAACGGTGGGCTAGAGGCGCATAAATGTATAATGTTTCTGAAGCAATTTTTGCCTGTTTGTAATCGGCCATGCTTTCCATAGTTTGCATGTTGTGCAATCTATCTGCAATTTTAATTAGAATTACCCGAACATCATCATTCAATGTCAATAGCATTTTACGGAAGTTTTCCGCTTGTACTGATATTTCTTGATCGGTTTTAACTTTGGCAATTTTGGTTAAGCCTTCCACTAATTGAGCAATCTTCGGATTGAACATTTTTTCAATATCCTGAACCGTAATGTCAGTATCTTCTACTACATCGTGCATTAAAGCTGCCGCAATGGAAGTGGCTCCCAAACCAATGTCTCTAGCTACAATTTTAGCTACAGCAATAGGATGGAAAATATAAGCTTCACCCGATTTTCTGCGTTGGTCTTTATGAGCATCAACAGCTACATCAAATGCTTTACGAATGATTTTTTTGTCTTCATCTGTAAGGGTTTGATAACTGATGCGAAGTAATTCTTTATATTCTTGCGCAATGGCTTTGTTTTCGGCTTCTAATTCTAATTCTGTCATACATTTTCTTTAACCAACTAAAAGTAAGTTAATTTTTCTAATTGTGCAATAGTGAAAATATAGAAATGAGTAAAGAAAAAATATTTGAAGTTGAATTTTGAATTTGCTATTGAAATTGTCTTTGTCTTTTAGCTTCAAACAACAAAATAGCGGCTGCAACTGAAACATTCATTGAATCAATTTCGCCTTGCATAGGAATGATGATATTTTTGGTGCTTTCGGTTCGCCATTTTTCAGATAAACCAGTAGCTTCTGTTCCCACAACTAAAGCAGTGGGAGTGGTGTAGTTTTGGGTATGATATTCGGTTGAATCTTGTAAAGTAGCGGAATAAATATTAATGTTATTTGATTTTAAATAAGCAATAACTTCTTCAGTAGTTCCAACAGCAATTTGTCGGGTAAACAAACAACCTACGCTAGAGCGAACGATGTTAGGATTGTATAAATCACTTTTTGGATTGGCAATGATAACAGCATCAATGTTTGCGGCATCAGCTGTTCTTAAAATGGCACCAACGTTTCCAGGTTTTTCAAGAGATTCACCAACTAATATTAATGGATTTTTCGAAAGTTTTAAATCGGATAAGGCTAAGGATTTGGTTTTTGCAATTGCTAATATACCTTCGGTAGTATCGCGATAAGCAAGTTTTTGGTAGACTTCTTTAGATATTTCTATTACGTTTAACGGTTTAGTCGTTAAATCGTTTAATTGTTTTTCTGAAATGATTTCAGGTAAAAATAGAATGGTTTCTAATTCATAACCACCTTTTAGCGCCAATTCAATTTCGCGTTTTCCTTCAATTAAAAAAGTGCCTGTTTGCTTACGAACTTTTGCCTTCTCTTGTAATTGAACTAACGATTTGATAAACGGATTTTGAACCGAGGTGATTTGTTTCATGAATCAAAAATTATAAGGCAAAAGTACAAAAAAAAGCCTCTCATTTACTGAAAGGCTTTTGGTCTTATTTTTTTTGTTGTTCGAATTTTCCTTTATAACGTTGGTACAATTCGGTATGGTGACTTTCTAAACTGATTTGTCTTCCATCAATAAAAGCTAATGAAATGACATTGGTTTTCATATCTAAAGCATCGCCTTCAGAAATAAATAAAGTAGCACTCTTGCCTGATTCTAAAGTTCCGTATTGGTTGTCAATTCCTAAAATTTTAGCAGAATTTCCTGTGATTAATTGTAATGCTTGTTCTTTTGTTAATCCCCAAGCGGCACAAGTTCCGGCATAAAATGGTAAGTTTCTTGTTTGCATACGTTCCATGTCGCCTGCATTTTGCAATGCAACTAAAACACCTGCATCAACTAATATTTTAGCATTTTTGTATGGTAAATTTACATCTTCATCTTCTAATAAAGGTAAATCGTGAACGCGTTTTAATAAAACCGAAACGTTATTCTCTTTTAATAAATTCGCCACTTTAAATGCGTAATAACCACCAACAATAACCATGTTTTTGATGTTGTTTTTCTTTTTGAATAAAACAGCATCAATAATTTCTTTTTCGCCATTTGCGTTTACGTATAAAGATTTTTCTCCTGTTTGTAAACCTTTCATAGCTTCGTAAGGAATATCCTTTTTCACATTTTTACTTCCCAAATAAGCAAAAGCATTATCAAAATATTCTTGAATTGCCATTACTTGTGGATCGTAATTTTTGTTCATTTCAATTCCTCCTGGTTCTGCCCACCAACCCGCTCTTGAATAGCTTCTTGGCCAGTTTAAGTGAATTCCGTCATCTGTTTTAATCGAAGCGTCTTCCCAGTTCCAAGCATCTAGTTGAACAATAGATGAAGTTCCAGGAATTCTGCCACCTCTAGGAGTAATTTGTGCTAATAAAACTCCATTTGGACGTGTTGTTTCTACCAATTTAGATTCGGCATTGTAAGCAATAATACTTCTCACATGCGGATTGAATTCACCAATTTCACTTTCATCATCTGAAGCTCTAACGGCGTCGATTTCAACTAAACCTAAAGTTGAATTTGGTGCAATAAAACCAGGATAAACGTGTTTTCCAGAAGCATCAATCACAATATCGTGTTGGGCTGGTTTCATTACTGTTGCATCACCAATGTTGGTAATTTTTCCATCAATAATTGAAATTAAACTATTTTCAATTACTTGTCCGTTTCCTAAATGCGCTTTAGCACCTAAGATTAAAATCGATTTGCTTTGTTTTGGAGCTGGCGTTTGTTGGGCAAACCCAAACAAAGAAATAAATAAAAGAACTATATATTTTTTCATCATTAGTTGTATTTGTAGTGAGACTCTTTGCAATATTCTCCCAAGGTATCACAGTGGTAGTGACCGTTTTCTTTTTTCTTAGGTAATTGCGTTTTCATTCCTTTGTTTTTAGCGTCTAACATCAAATTGATAAGTTCCGCGCGCTCTTTTTGAATCAATGCTAAAGTCTCTTTTTCTTTTTCTAAATCATAGAAAATGATTCCGTCTACTAACGTTTTTTCTGCTCTTGTGTAGATTGATAATGGACTATCTGACCAAAGTACCACATCGGCATCTTTACCAACTTTGATACTTCCTACTTTGTTATCTACTTGAAGAATTTTGGCTGGATTTAAGGTTACGAAATTCCAAGCTTCTTCTTCCGTTACGTTTCCGTATTTAACCGTTTTAGCAGCTTCTTGATTCAAACGTCTCGACATTTCAGCATCATCTGAATTGATAGAAACTTTTACGCCTTCGTTCATCATAATCGATGCATTGTATGGAATGGCATCGTTAACTTCATATTTGTAAGCCCACCAATCTGCAAATGTTGAACCAGCAACACCATGAGCCGACATTTTATCTGCTAATTTATATCCTTCTAAAATATGTGTAAAGGTTTGAATTTTAAATCCATAACGCTCAGCTAATTTCATCAACATATTGATTTCTGATTGCACATAAGAGTGACACGTGATGAAACGTTTTTTAGCTAAAATTTCGCCTAAAACTTCCATTTCTACATCAAATCTTGGCATTTTTTTATTTTTACCTGATTTGTAAGTATCCCATTCATTTTTGTATTCAATAGCTCTTGTGAAATAATCTTCATATACTTGTTCCACACCCATACGCGATTGTGGGAAACGGTTTCTCGAGAAATCTCCCCAATTCGATTGTTTTACATTTTCACCTAATGCAAATTTGATGTATTTTGGAGCATCTTTTACTAACATTTCGTCTGGAGCATAACCCCATTTTAATTTGATGAATGCCGCACGACCACCAATTGGATTTGCAGAACCATGTAATAAGTTAGCCGAAGTAACGCCACCCGCTAAATTTCTGTAAATATTAATATCATCTGAATTTACAACATCTTCAATGGTAACTTCTGCTGATGAATTTTGACCACCTTCATTTACTCCATTTGAAATAGCAATATGTGAGTGTTCATCAATGATTCCAGCCGTTAAATGTTTTCCAGTTCCGTCAACTACTTTTGCTCCAGTTGAAGGTAAGTTTTTGCCAATTTTTGCAATTTTTCCGTTTTGGATTAAAACATCGGTTTCTTTTAGAATTCCGTCTTTTTCACCTGTCCAAACGGTTGTATTTTTGAATAAAATAGTTTCTTGTTTTGGTTTTTCAGCTGTTCCAAACGAAATATTTGGATACGTTACAGCATACATTGAAGGAACTTTTGGTTCGTCTTTTTTGTCGTCATTCTTTTTATCCTCTTTAACTTCAGCTGTTCTCTTAGTTGCTGTCCAAGAAGTTTCGTTTCCGTTTTCTAAAACAGCTTTTCCTTGCATCATATCTTTTACAAATGTTCCTGAAAGTCTTACGAAATTTGCTTTTGTAGTATCTTGGTTTTTAATAACCAAATTCACCCAAGGATCATTAAATTGAATTTTTGTTCCAAAGTTGATGCTATCTTTAACTGCTTTAGCTTCAAATTTTGAAGTTTCTCCTTCGATTTTTAGTTCGAATTTATGGTTTTCGAATACTAAATCGTAAGTTCCTCTGATATCAGTTGGATTGATTTTATCAATGATGTTTCTATTTCCTTGCACCCAGTTTTCTAAGATGTTGCTTTTGTCTTCAAAAATATCACCTGAAACGATGATGAAATTTGCTAATTTTCCTTTAGAAATCGAACCTAATTTATCAAATTGATTGACCAATTTAGCAGGATTTTCTGTTAAGGCTAATAACGCTTTGTCTTTTGGTAAACCATATAAAACGGCTTTTCTTAAGTTTGATAAGAACGATTTTGTTTCTTTTAAATCAGCTGTTGAAAGTACAAAAGGTACATTATTCTCAGCCAAAATTTTCAAGTTGAACGGAGCTTGATTCCAAAATTTCATATCGCTCAAACTTACTTGTTGTGCTAAATAGGGGTCAGAAACATCATAAGCATCTGGAAAATTTAATGGGATAATAAAAGTTGCTCCTGATTTTTTAATTTCATCGATGCGTTCAAATTCGTTTCCGCCTCCTTTGATTAGGTATTTTATTCCGAATTCATCTCCTAATTTGTCTGCTCTTAATGCGTTTAATTTATCTCCAGCATTAAAGATTTGCAATAAAGATTTGTTCGCATTGAAAGCTTCTAAAGATAAATCTTTGTTGGTTGCGTTTCCTTGTGCATACCATTTCGCATCATGAAATACTTGACGAATTAAAGCCATACTTCCCATCATGGATGAAGGATAACTTTGCTTTGTAAATTTACTTCTGCTAAATGTAAAATGTTGCGATACTTTGTTTTTTACAATTCTATCAGCGTTTGTGCCGAAGTCGTTTAAGGTCCAAAGCAAACCGGTTCCAGCAATAACACCATCATTGTGATGACTTAAAACCGTTCCAAAACCAGCTTCTCTTAGACTTCCTGCTGTTTTTGAATCGTAGCTTAAGTTTTCATACGCATTGTATTCTGGTTTGATGTGGTCGTTCCAATAATACCCTTCACGATTGGTATCGTATTGAGGAGTGAAGTTACCACTAGGTCTTGGAGTAGGCTTGTTAATTCCGAATTCACTATACAATTCGATGAATGAAGGATAAATTGTTTTTTCTGTAGCATCAATAATGGTAGCTCCTTTTGGAATAGAAACATTTGTGCCAACTTCTACAATTTTGTTTTCTTTGATTAACAGCGTTGCTTTTTCAATTTTTTGCGTTGCTGATACATAAATAGTGGCGTTTGTAATTGCGGTAAAGTTTTTAAAACTTTGTTTTACGCCATCATTTTTTGGAAAATATTCTTGTGCATTCGATGAAAAGGAAAGCACGAATACTAACAATAACGATAAGTATCTCATGTTTTTTGGTTTAGTAAAGGCTAAAGATAAAAATTATCTTCGATTTTAATATTGTAAGAAATAGATTTAATAAAATTTAACTTTTGTTAACTAAATTATCTGTTTATATACAGGTAACCTGTTAGTGGTTCTGAATAATTTGTGTCATTTAAATAAAGAATGTAATAATAGGTGCCTGAAGGAGCTAAAGAACTTCCAATTCCTTCTTCAACATAGCCATTCCAATCAGCTTTGTTATTGTTTCCTGTCCATAAAAGTTTACCCCAACGATTGTAAATTAACAATTCAAAATTCATAAAAATATCGCGAAGTCCATCGATGAAAAAAGTATCATTTGAACCGTCACCATTCGGAGAAACTGCATTGTAAACTACTGGCGGGCAATTTTCTGTTAAAAGTTGAAATGAAGTAACAGAGAAACAACCGTTATCAATACGAACAAAAATTTCTTTTGGAGTGGTAACTGCATTGTAATTTGAACTGTTCAAAATAGGATTTATATTATGTACAGCATCATTATAGGTTTCATGAAAAGAAATTAAATGAGTAGGATTTGTTTTAACCATTTCAAAATAACTTGAAAAATTAAAAAGCCCTTTAGTTAATCCAAGATTACATGATGTTAAAGGATTTAAACTATTAAAGGTTGGTGATACTGTTAATTCAATTTCTATTTGAAATGAGTTATTAGTTTCAATTAATTCAGGTCTAATTCCAGTTCCATTTCCAGTGTCATCAACATTTGCAATTAATGTGAAATTTGAAGGAATAGAGTTTGGAATAGTTAATGTAATAGTACCATTTTCATAACTTCCAATTGGAATTATATTTTGAGTGTATGTGGTAGCTATGACTTGATTTTCAATATAAAAACTTATTGGAGTATTGGCTTGTAAAACTTCAGTGCTATTTAAATTTGAAACGGTATAATCAACAGTAACTTCTTTTGAATTGCAAATTGAAATTGGATTTTCCAAAACAATTGTAGCATCAGGTAATTGACTATTTAGTTTGGTAACAATTGTATTTAACATTACATAATCTTGACCTGATTGAAGTGAAACGGATGCAGATGTGGTTCCTGGAACAATGTAATTTTCAATGGAATAAACATCTAAATCCATGTTGTATAAGTTTGTGGCGCCTGTTTCTGTATTCGTTCCGTTAAATGCATTAAAGCTTGGGTTTAAAGAATTGCTTAAAACATTAGTCGTTCCGTTAGCAGAGAAACTCAATTTTTCTTCAAATTGTATTAATCGATCACCTTCCCAAGCTATAAATCCAATTTTAGCCCCCGTATTACTTATTAAATAAAGATTATCCAATTGAATAGTCATATTATCAATTATTCCTAATGGACGATTCGGTGATAAAGCTTCTAAACCTTGATAAATATTTAATTGATTCAGTGTTAAATTAGGATTTTCATAAACTACTAAAATTGCCCAGCTCGCAAATTGTGTTGCATTGTCGTAATAGGTGGTAACCAAGTCATTTAAATCGAAATCGGAAAGCGTGTAAAGACCATTGCCTGTTAATTGAACAAAACTGGTTATATCTTTAAAAGCACTAAAATAAGTAAGATTGCTTGAAGTTCCCACAACTGTACTCAAGATATCGGGCGACATATCAATTCCGTTTAATTTTACATTTGTATCACCAACCCCACTTCCAGCCCAATATAAATAAGCTCTTTCAATACGATCATTAATTGCCAAATTTAATGTAGCTGATGATTCGGTATATAAAAATGTTGGATATTGAAATTCGTTTTCATCCGGCCCCATTGTGTTGCCAATAAATGTAAAATCATATCTACCATTAATTTGTGTGTACAAGGAAATATCCTGTGCTTTAATACAAGATGGAATAAGAAATTGACAAATAATAATGAGACAATATAATTTTTTCAACATGTTGATTTTGTGAAAATTTGGTTCTAAATTACTATATTTTTTTAAAAAACATACCAAAGAAATCAGATACCATAAAAAATTTAGTAATTTTCCACTTTAAAAATTACTTTTTTGAAAAAGTATCACATACAAATATATAAAGCCGAATTTTATTCTACATGGAACAATTTTGTAGCCCATGCTAAAAATGCAACATTCTTGTTTCATCGCGATTTTATGGAATATCATCAAGATCGATTTGAAGATTATTCGCTTTTGATTTTTGATGAAAAGAACCATTTGAAAGCCATTTTACCTGCAAATAAAGTAGAAAATAAGCTGTATTCTCATCAAGGATTGACCTATGGAGGTTTGGTTTTAAATCAGAAAACAAGACTTCAAGAAGTAATTGAAATAGTACATTCAGTATTAAAATTTTTGAATGAAAATGGTGTTTCTTCTCTTCAAATGAAGCAATTGCCAACTATTTATCACGAATCGCCTTCTGATGAAATGGAGTATTTGAGTTTTATTTTAAATGCAAAATTAATTCGTAGAGATAGTTTGTCAGTCATTAATTTAGAAACCGATTTCGAATTTAGCAACAGTAGGGCAGAAGGTATAAAAAGAGGAACCGATTTTGGATTAGAATTTAGAGAAGAACAAGATTTTACTTCGTTTTGGAATCAAATATTAATTCCTAATTTAGCACAAAAGCATCAGGCAAAACCTGTTCATTCGCTTGAAGAAATCATGTTGTTAAAATCAAAATTTCCAAATAATATCAGACAATTCAATGTCTATAAAGAAGGAAAAATCATAGCAGGAACTACTGTTTTTGAAAGTGATTTTGTAGCGCATTCGCAATATATCTCAGCCGATGAATCGAAAAATACAACCGGAAGTTTAGATTTTTTACACAACAGATTAATAACGTATACGTTTCGTAATAAAAAGTATTTCGATTTCGGAATTTCAAATGAAAATCAAGGACAAAATATCAATAAAGGATTGCTGTTTTGGAAAGAAGGTTTTGGAGCACGAACCATTGTTCAAAATTTTTATGAGATTGAAACTAAGAATTATCCACTTTTAGAAAACGTTTTACTATGATACATTTCCTAAATTTAA
>JACCDZ010661700.1_pt1 | contig 12392 bp, 11 predicted proteins | sample 7449551 | NCBI WGS metagenome assembly JACCDZ01 (sample SAMN15323452, study PRJNA562643) | freshwater metagenome | isolation source: river surface water | place: USA:Blue River Watershed | collected 2017-08-18
CATCATCGGTATATTTAGCCAGATCATTTTGCTGAGCACCTTGAAGGTAGTGGTTCCAATACTCGATGTTTTCCTGCTTTTTTTCAGCAATGACTTTTTCTTCGTACTGTAAATAACTTGCCAATGGATACGTTTTAAATTGATGAATTGCGTCCAACCCTTCGTTATAAAGCTTTTCAAAAATACGACTGAAAATGCTGGTGGTAAGTCCATCGGAAACAATATGATGCCAGACAAACTGAAAATAATGCGTCTGATCGTCTACGGTGATCAGCATGGCTCGAAATAGACAATCTTTTTCCAGATCAAACGGTTTGGCTCTTAGTTCTTCAAGGGTTTTAAGGACTTGTTCTGTTGTTGTGTTATTAAGGACTTGCTCAATAAATTCACCGTCAAAATCATCCAGGATGATCTGACTTGCTTCTCCATCTTTTTCAACAAACTGTGTTCTAAAAGCTTCAAAATGAGTACCGATCGTTTGATATATTAACTTGAATTTTTCTCTATCGAGGTTACCCTGGGCTTGATATGACACTGCAACATTATAGTTATCGCCTTTTGGATTGAGCTGATAGGCATACCATAACTCTTGCTGCTGTTTTGTTAATTTAAAGTCTACCATCTGAGTCTCTATTCAATTTTGATTAAAACACGACCAAGCCAAACCCTTTACACTGCATTGGTTCTAGCTTGAATTGATTAAAATTTAGATAATTTTTCAAGAAGCTCATCTGATCACCCCATATTTTGACCTTAAATCCCCGTGCATGGTACGACAAAGCCAGGTAAAAATACCAATAGAACCCTGTAACAAAAGGAAGAAAACGTAGAACCACATCGCAGTAAGCTGTGCGGGGAGTGCGACCAGAAGATATTTACCTGACCGCTCTAGAGCGGTCAGGCTAACCGTTGACGCACTACCTCATACATCGCAATTCCTGCCGCGACAGAGACATTAAGGCTAGATACCAGACCATTCATGGGCAGTTTTGCCAGGTAATCACACATCTTACGCGTGCCAAAACGAAGTCCACTACCTTCAGCTCCCATCACCAGTGCCACAGGACCACTCAGTTCAATATCATATAACAGACTTTCTGCTTCACCTGCCAAACCTGTCACCCAGATGCCTTTATCTTTTAGCACGCCAATAGCTCGCGCAAGATTGGTCACAGCTACGAGCTTCATGCTACTTGCAGCCCCACTGGCAACCTTTTCAACCGTTGCATTAATGGTGGCACTGTTATCTTTAGGAAAGACCACAAAATCAACCCCTGCCGCTTCGGCACTGCGAATACACGCTCCTAAGTTATGTGGGTCTTGAACACCATCTAAAATCAGAATAAATGGAAGTGCGACGCACTCGTGAATCAAATGAAGTAAATCGTTCTCCTGATATAAGTTGATCTCACTTTGACAAAGAGCAAGTACATTTTGATGCACCACACTTTCAAGCTCATTCTCCTGTAAGAGTTGTTGGAATTTCTCCTTATTTACCAAAGAAAACTCGTTCCCCTTTCTTGCCATTAGCGCCTTTAATTCTCCTAATCTAGGCGAGGTTTCCTTACCTTTAAGGCAGTAAATAACCCTAACGCTATCCGCATACAGCTTTAAGCGTGATTGAATGGCATGGACACCGTAAATAATCGACACATTCATCAAAAATCTCTTCTTTTTGGTGCACGCAGGTATAAATGACCAATTTGAATACCTTCAATTCTCAAACCGTGCGTGATACGATCGACAATTTCCTGGCATTTCTCTTTACACTCTTCACCACGAAAGCCTTTTGACACTAGCCAATCTGCAATTTCATTCAAAAATATTTTCAGCTCACTTAACAACTTTTTGTTGCGCTCATTGGGGCTATAGCGAAAACGGTTGAAATCTAAGGGTTGACTCCATTGCCGATATAAATTGCTCAACTCAAAGACAACATCAATCACCATCTGCTCAATCGCAAGCTCAAGCTTTCCTTCAGGCATAATGTGCATCTCTTTCATTGACTGAATCTGCTCTCGACGAACATCTGCCGTGGTTTTCACAGACTCATTTTGCAGCTCACTTAAACGCTTCCTGTTCGATAAAGTGACTTTGTTTTTAGACATAATACTTAAACAAGGGAGAAATATGGCAGGCATTATATACCCATCACAAACCATTTTACAGAATTTCTTCCAAACTCACCTATTAATAACTGGAGTTAATAAAGGCGCACCGCTCACAAGAGAGGATTCCTTTTACGTCATTTTTTCGGCATAATGCTCGCCATTAAAAGCTTTTGACAACTAACCTACATGCAGCACATTCGTAACTTCTCCATTATTGCGCATATCGATCATGGTAAATCAACCTTATCAGACCGATTTATTCAAATCTGCCAGGGTTTAAGTGACCGTGAAATGAAAGAACAGGTCCTTGATTCAATGGATATCGAACGTGAGCGTGGGATCACCATTAAAGCACAGAGCGTTACCTTAAACTATACCGCTAAAGATGGAAAAACTTACCAGTTAAACTTTATTGACACCCCTGGGCATGTTGATTTTTCCTATGAGGTATCGCGCTCTTTAGCCGCATGCGAAGGCGCCCTTTTAGTGGTTGATGCAGCTCAAGGAGTTGAGGCGCAAACCGTTGCCAACTGTTATACTGCTATTGAGCAAAACTTAGAAGTTATCCCCATACTAAATAAGATTGATCTGCCTTCGGCCGAACCTGAGCGCGTGTGTGTGGAAATTGAAGATATTATTGGTATTGAAGCCGTAGGAGCCACTACTTGCAGCGCTAAAACGGGACTTGGAGTTGAAGATGTTCTGGAAACGATTATTGCCAAAATTCCTGCGCCCAAAGGCGATATTGAAGCACCACTTCAGGCGCTTATCATTGACTCATGGTTCGACGCCTACCTTGGTGTAGTATCTTTGGTGCGCATTCGCAACGGTCAAGTCAGTATCGGGGATAAAATCAAAGTGCTATCTACAGGACAAAGTTATCAGGTAGATCAAGTGGGTGTTTTCACGCCAAAAATGCACAAACTGCAGTCATTAAAAGCAGGTGAAGTAGGTTTTATCGTTGCAGGCATCAAAGATATCCATGGTGCCCCTGTAGGGGACACTTTAACGCTCACCAAAAACCCAACCGATAAACCTGTTCCTGGGTTTAAAAAAGTGCAACCACAAGTTTATGCAGGAATGTTTCCCATCAGTGCTGACGATTTCGAGGCTTTTCGCGAAGCTTTAGAGAAATTGAGTTTAAATGATGCTTCCTTATTTTATGAACCAGAGGTATCCCAGGCGCTTGGCTTTGGTTTTCGTTGCGGTTTCCTGGGACTTTTGCACATGGAAATCATCCAGGAGCGGCTTGAGCGCGAATATAATCTGGATTTGATTACCTCTGCACCCACTGTTATCTACAAAGTCACGCTGAAAAATGGGGAAGAAGTTGAAGTCGATAACCCCGCCAAACTTCCTGAACCATCTGCTATTGCTGAAGTTTGTGAACCTATTGTTCGCGCGTCCATTTTAGTCCCTCAAGAATACGTAGGAGCAATCATCACACTTTGTATTGAAAAGCGCGGCACTCAAGTCGACATCAATTATTTAGGCAGACAAGTCTCCATCGTTTATGACCTTCCAATGATCGAAGTCGTTTCTGATTTCTTTGATCGCTTAAAATCCTCCAGTCGTGGCTATGCCTCTTTGGATTACGAGCTGCAGCGCTACGAAGCTGCCAATATGGTCCTCCTGGATATTTTAATCAATGGCGAAAAAGTCGATGCCTTAGCGAGCATTGTGCATAAAGAACAGGCCGTTTATAAAGGGCGTGAGCTTGTCGAGCGTTTGAAAGAACTTATTCCAAGACAGATGTTTGAAGTAGCGATTCAGGCAGCCATTGGCGGCAGCATCATCGCAAGAAGTACCGTCAAAGCCATGCGCAAAAATGTCCTGGCAAAATGCTATGGCGGGGATGTATCACGTAAGCGCAAACTGCTTGAAAAGCAAAAAGCGGGCAAAAAACGCATGAAGCAAGTAGGTAATGTTGAAGTACCTCAGGAAGCGTTTTTATCGGTGCTGAAAAAAAATTAGCCCTAAGTGTCTGGTGGGACGCATTCCAAATTTACCACCTATTAAAAAGCACAAGAAGAAATTAAGCTACCCCGTGGAAGTCTAAGCTGGCTTAAGGTTTGGGCTACTCTGGGCTTATGCCAGGAAAAACTATTCAAGCCTCGATGAGGTGTATATAATGCCTTTCATTACTATGTTTTGATTGATCCCTCCATGCACCCATGCTCAAAAATTATTGCGCTAACAAGCAGTCTTGTTTTAGGCAGCTTAGCATTCGCTGACGCGCCCACCCTTACGTTGCAACAAACAGAAACATCCAAGCCCACAACCAGCGTTAAGCAAGACAGACAGCTTGTCAATGAGATCGTTGCCATTGTTAATGATCAGGCAATAACGCTTGAGGAGCTTAATGTTGAAGTAGCTAAAACCAAAGCACAACTTGATGGTAATCCCCGCGCACAGATTCCAGATAAGCTAACGTTACAACGTCAAGTTTTGCAGCAGCTCATTAATCAAACGATTGCCCTGCAAATGGCAAAACGTCAAGGCATTAGCGTTAGCGACAACGAGGTGAATAGTGCAATTGCTGAGGTCACTGCCCAAAACGGTATTACCTTGGCACAGCTTAAACAAAAATTAAAAACCTCAAATCTTGACTTTAAAGCCTATTTCCAAACGGTCAAGGATCAGCTTACTATCAATAAACTCCAGCAGCGTGCTGTTGCGGGCAAAGTTTACATCTCCCCTGGCGAAATTGATAAATATATCAAAAAGCACTTCAGTGATAACCAGACAGAATACTTAGTCAGCAATATCGTTTTGTCTTTACCCAACGATCCAAGTCAAACAGATAAAGAAGCCGTGCTGAAGAAGGCAAAAGAGATTATCCAGTCCATTAAAGATAACAAGATGACTTTTGCGCAAGCCGCGGAAAAATACTCGCAAGCAGGCAATGCGACAAGTGGAGGTTCTTTGGATTGGAAAACCCTCAGCAATCTGCCAACTATCTATCAGGATGAAGTTCAAACCTTGCAAAACGGTCAGATGAGTGAACCGTTTATTGCCAATGGTAGCGTGCAGATTATTCAACTGGTTAATAGCAAAGTCCCCGATAGCGCCAAACACTTCGTTGAAGAGTATCAGGTTCGCCATATTGTCATCAATACCTCTCCTATCGTGACCGACAATGATGCTAAGGCAAAATTGATGCGTATCTTGAACTCACTTGACAATGGTCAATCTTTTGCCGATCTTGCCAAAGCCAATTCAGATGCCGTTGATGATGCAACTAATGGTGGAGATATGGGCTGGATTACGCTTAGCACTCAGCCAGCTGCACTTGCTCAGGCGATAAAATCTGCTGAGCTTAATAAAGTAAGTCCCCCTTTTAAAGTAAATAACAGCTGGCAAGTAATTGAGGTTTTGGCTAAACAAAACAAAGATGACACTACCTCATATCAAAAAGATCAGGCGATGATGGCGTTATTCAATGAAAACGCGCAGCAAGCCTTGAAAACATGGATGCTATCGTTGCGTGATAGCGCCTATGTTGAGATCGTGGATAAAGATTTAAGCCTGCCTGAGGCATAAAAAAATGCACCAGGCCAAAAAATCCTTAGGGCAGAACTTTTTGCAGGATGAGGGCGTCATTGCCAACATCATCCATCAATCGGGAATAAGACCTGATGATGAAGTCATTGAGATTGGACCAGGACTTGGTGCATTAACCCGTCATGTATTAAAAATTACTCAAAAAATTCAGGTCATTGAATTTGACCAGGATGTTATTCTTCCACTTAGAGCAGCTTGTGCGCCCTATGGCAAACTCGACATTCGCCAGCAAGATGTGCTTAGCGTGGATTTTAATGACTTCTATGTCAGCAAAAAAATGAAACTGATTGGAAACCTTCCGTATAACATCTCGTCCCCCATTTTGTTTCACCTGGTGCAGTATGCGAAGCTTTTCAAAGACATGCACTTTATGTTGCAGAAAGAGGTTGTCGATAGAATCGCTTCAGCCCCTTCTGAGAAAAATTATGGGCGCTTGAGCGTGATGCTGCAATACCATTTCAAATGTGAAGCATTATTTACCGTTCCTGCAACCGCTTTTTATCCTAAACCTAAAGTTGAATCACGCATGTTGCGCCTTACCCCCTATGAAAAAATTCCGCACATTGCCAATGACTATAAGCTTTTTAGCACTATCGTTAAAGAAACTTTCCAAATGCGTCGCAAAACGCTACGTAATACGCTAAAGCCATTTGCATCCCTGGATGATCTTGATAAACTCCCTGTTGATCTTAACTTACGCCCTGAAAACCTTGGCGTTTCTGATTTTGTACAACTAAGCGACTATATTGGAGCATTGTAATGGCAACTTATGTTATTGGCGATATCCAGGGATGCTATGATGAACTCCTCTTACTACTGGAGAAAATCCAATTTGATATCAGGAAGGATAAGCTGATTTTTGCAGGTGATCTTGTTAATCGAGGACCAAAATCGCTAGAGGTATTGCGCCTTATTAAATCATTTGGCAGATCAGCTAAAGTAGTTTTGGGCAATCATGACCTATATTTACTTGCTGTTGCTTATGGCTACTTACCTGCCGCTAAGAAAGACACCCTTAATGACATCTTGCACGCGGCTGACAAAGAAGAGTTGATCAGCTGGCTACGTAAACAGCGTTTCCTGTATACCCATAAAAAACACATTATCACCCACGCAGGCATCCCTCCGATATGGTCGCTTAAGAAAGCAAAGCGTTTAGCTCTTGAGCTTGAGTTTGTGTTGCAAACTGATGTCTGTTTTCAGCTTTTTATGAGCAATTTGTTTGGCAATGAGCCTGATCTTTGGAATGACGATTTGGAAGCTATCAATCGTTGGCGCTGCAGCGCCAATTATTTTACCCGCATGCGCCTTTGCGATGAAGAAGGACGTTTAGACTTTGCATTCAAAGGTGAACTTAAGAACAAACCCGAAGCTCTCGAAGCGTGGTTTAATATTCCCAACACTAAAATTGACGCTGATTACACGCTTATTTTTGGACATTGGGCAGCGCTTAATGGCATTACCAACGACCCGCATTGCATCGCGCTGGACACAGGGTGCGCCTGGGGTGGAAAGTTAAGTGCCTACTGCATTGATAACAAACAACTCTACCAGGTAGATGCAATTCATTTAATAGAGGAGAAAGAGTAAATGGCTCGGATACTTGTCATTCATGGTCCCAATTTAAACTTGCTTGGTGAACGTGAAACCACTATTTACGGCAGTGCAACATTGGTGAGTATAAATCATAAACTGACTCAGCTTGCTGAAGATAAAAAAATGCTTTGCAGCTGCTTTCAGTCAAACCATGAGGGTGCAATCGTTGACCAGTTACAGCAAGCTCACGATAACTTCGACTTTATTATTATTAATCCCGCCGCCTATACGCATACCAGTATTGCGATTCGCGATGCGCTTCTTGCGGTAAACATCCCCTTTATTGAAACACATCTATCAAACCCTGATAAACGAGAGGTTTTTCGTCAACACTCATATTTAGCAGATATTGCTTATGGCGTCATATCAGGGATGGGGGCTAAAAGCTACGAGCTTGCGATGCTTGCGGCTATTGACTATTGCCAACATAACTGTATTTGATGGCAAAAGCCTACAGTAAGCACTTTTATTAGAAAACAAAAAGCAAAAACAACGCGTGACTTTTTTTGTTTTTGTCGCAACAATGTCGGGTTGGAAAGATTCAAACTCGCTAAACAGCTAAGAAATAATTCAAAATAAACAAAAGGTTAATTAACACAGATGGATATTCAAAAAATAGAACAATTAATCGCACTGATTGAAAACTCAAACGTTAATGAAATTGAAATCAAAGAAGGTGAAACTTCTATTCGTATCACGGGAAGCCACCCTCATCCTATACATGCCTTAGCACCTTCGCAGTTTATTCATCATGCCCCAGCTGCACCTCACCACACCACACAAGCTGCCAGCACAGTTGCAACAATCACACAAACGCCAGAAAAAGCGGATCAATTGCCACAGGGCAAACAAGTTAAATCCCCCATGGTCGGGACCTTCTACCAGTCGCCATCTCCAGGGGCTGCCCCTTTTGTAACCGAAGGTCAGGCAGTTAAAGCGGGGGATACGTTATGTATTATTGAAGCGATGAAAATCATGAACCAGATTGAGGCAGAATATTCAGGAACCGTACTTAAAATTCTTGTCCCTGATGGCAGTCCTGTTGAGTATGATCAACCCTTATTGATTATTGGTTAAAAAGACATTGGACCGTATTTCCACCCACCATGACGTATTTGATGCGTCTCTACGTTTATTCGAGTAAAAAATGAGTGGACTCTGTTAAGGTTAAGGTCGTTAAAAACGTACTGTGATATACACAAAATATAGGTTTGATATGATTAAAAAACTCTTAATTGCAAATCGCGGTGAAATCGCGCTTAGAATCTTGCGCGCTTGCCGTGAACTTGGCATTAAAACGGTGGCGGTTCACTCAACGGTAGATCGCGATTTAATGCACGTAAAGCTTGCCGATGAAACCATCTGCATTGGACCTGCGAGCCCAACACAAAGCTATTTACACATCCCCGCAATCATTGCTGCTGCGGAAATATCAGGCGCTGATGCTATTCACCCAGGCTACGGCTTTTTATCCGAAAATGCCGAGTTTGCCGAGGCAGTAGAATCAAGCGGATTTATTTTTGTCGGTCCCAGAGCCGATAGTATTCGCGTGATGGGGGACAAGGTTGCTGCCATTCAAGCGATGAAAAAAGCGGGAGTCCCTTGCGTTCCTGGCTCCGATGGACCCATCAGTAAAGACTCTAAGCAAAACCTGGAAATGGCTGATAAAATTGGCTATCCCATCATGATCAAAGCTGCAGGTGGAGGTGGCGGTCGCGGCATGCGCGTCGTGCGCAAGAAGGAAGATTTGCTCAAGTTCATCGAAATGACACAGGCTGAAGCTAAGATGGCGTTTAACAACGATATGGTGTACATGGAAAAATTCCTTGAAAATCCACGTCATATCGAGATTCAAGTGTTTGGGGATGGTGAAGGTAATGCAATCCACTTGTTTGAGCGCGACTGCTCAACACAGCGCCGCCATCAAAAAGTCATTGAAGAAGCCCCTGCTGTTGGCTTAACTGACACCCAACGCGCTCAAATTGGCAAGCGTTGTGTTGATGCCTGCAAACTGTTGAAATATCGAGGTGCTGGAACTTTTGAATTTTTGTACGAAAATGGTGAGTTTTACTTTATTGAGATGAACACTCGTATTCAAGTTGAGCATCCTGTTACGGAATCAATCACTAATATCGATTTAATTAAGGAACAAATCCGTATTGCCTCAGGCGGCAGCTTAACTTTCAGTCAGGAAGATATTAAAGTCACAGGACACGCAATTGAGTGCCGCATTAATGCCGAAGACCCTGAGAAGATGTTGCCATGCCCTGGTAAGATCGAAATTTATCACGCTCCAGGAGGTCCTGGGGTTCGCGTTGATTCACATATTTACTCGCAATATTTTGTCCCACCCAATTATGACTCAATGATTGCTAAAGTCATCGTTTACGCTCGCACGCGCGACATCGCCATTCAACGTATGCAAAGCGCATTGGAAGAGATGATTATCAGCGGGATTAAAACAAACATTCCGCTACATCATAAAATCCTTGCTGAACGTGAGTTTCAAAAGGGTGGCACGAATATCCATTATCTTGAAAAAATGCTTGAGCGTGACAAAACTTAAACCATGTTGTGGAAAGAAATCTCACTGACCTGCCTTAAAAAAAACCTCGAAATTTTAGAGGAGTTTCTTTTAGCCAAAGGCGCTTGTTCAGTCACTTACCAGGATGCAAAGGATCAGCCTATCCTTGAACCTAAGGCAGGAGAAAATCCGCTCTGGGACGAAGTGGTACTGGTTGCTCTTTTCACTGAAGAATATCAGTTAGGCGCTATTGTTCACGAACTTGCCCAAAACTCATTACAAGCATATATCATCGGTGAAATTCAAACGCGTGAATTTGCTGATCAAGACTGGACGCGAACTTGGATGGATGACTTCAAACCCATGCAATTTGGCGGGCGCCTGTGGATTTATCCAAGCTGGTGCATTCCAGAAAAACAGACAGAAGATCAAGTGAACATTCTATTGGATCCAGGGCTTGCCTTTGGCACAGGTACCCACCAGACCACTGCCTTGTGCTTAAACTGGCTGGAGAAAAATGTTCACAAAGACGATAGCATAATTGATTTAGGTTGTGGCTCTGGGATCCTCGCAATTGCCGCCACTAAGCTTGGCGTTTCTAACGTCATTGCTATTGACAATGATCCTCAAGCAATTTTTGCAACTTACGCAAATGCTGAGAAAAACGCGATTCATGCCAGTTTTAATGCCTATCTGCCGCATGAAGTACCCAAGGATATAAAAGTAGATATTTTAATCGCTAACATTCTTTCTGGCATTTTGATTGAGCTTGCGCCCACCATAACATCCTTTGTTAAACAGGGCGGGAAGCTTGCACTATCGGGGATTTTGCAAGATCAAATCAGCGATATTATCGATGTATTTGCAGCCGATTTTATCTTGTATCAACCTGTTTTCAAGGATGAATGGGTTCTAATCTCTGGCATCCGTCAGTAATGAAAATTGGGACTTTCCAGTCTGATAATGTCCTTTTTTTAGCCCCTATGGCAGGGGTTACCGATTTACCATTTCGTAAGCTTTGCAAAGCACATGGTGCAGGCTGGGTAGTCTCTGAAATGGTCTGGTCACACAAACATCTTTATGAAACTACTAAAACCCAGCGCCGTATCGATCACAGCGATGAAGTAAGTCCCAGGATTATTCAAATCGCAGGGGGAGATCCATCTATGCTTGCTGAGTCTGCCATCCTGAATGTTGAAAAGGGAGCTGACATCATCGATATCAATATGGGCTGCCCTGCTAAAAAAGTCTGCAATAAGCTTGCAGGCTCAGCACTCATGCAGGATGAGAAATTAGTTGCAGATATTTTAAAATGTGTTGTGAATGCCGTGAATGTGCCGGTGACACTTAAAATACGCACAGGTTGGAGTAAGGAAAACAAAAATGCCATGAGCATCGCTAAAATCGCTGAACACGAAGGCATTCAGGCACTTACTATTCATGGGCGCACGCGTGATCAAAGGTATATGGGGGTGGCTGAATACGAACTTATTGCTGAAATAAAACACAAGCTTAACATCCCAATCATTGCCAATGGAGATATCGACAGCCCTGAAAAAGCAAAACAGGTACTTGATTACACTAAGGCAGACGCGCTGATGATTGGCAGAGGCGCACATGGCAATCCATGGCTTTTTTCTCAAACAAATGATTTCATCACCAAAGGTCAATATCAACGAGCACCTGATTTTAGTGAACGCATACCTGCCATGATTGAACATGTTAAGGCAATGCACGCCTTTTATGGTGATTACACGGGTGTGCGCTTTGCCAGAAAACATGTGGGCTGGTATTTTGAACACATTACTAACCATGATATATCGACTTTACGTCAACAGTTTAATCAACTGCAAACACCTAAAGAGCAGATTGATTTTTTGTCTTCTTTATAGTGCTAAATAACTTGGACGTTTATCTGATCATTTAGTTATCGTGAGTTCGACGTAAGAAACATTGAATCACATGCTCAAAGCAAGTATTCCTCGTTCCCATGCTCCCGCGTGGGAACGCATATTGGCTTATTGATCATCACAAGAGTGACCCTGGGTTATTTTAACGCTGGATTCCCGCCTTCGCGGGAAGGACAGTTCATTACAATATGAATGATGTGTCAAGTCCACCACCATTTTTCTTTTTTTGTCATTTCCGCGAAGGCGGGAATCCAGAACATCTACTACAAACCCTTCTGGCTTAAGCACTCTAGAGTGGTTAAGCTTGCGAGAGAGGTCGCGTTAAAGCATGCTTCACAACCACCCGTTTGTGGTTGAACGCAAGCCCCAGTTTTAAAATACGCTTTACCTGTGATTGGGCTTTAAGTTCTGCCACGTAATTTTTCATATCAATCTGCTTTAAGGCTTTTTCTGCCAGTAATTCCTGATTGTCGCTGCCATCTTCCCTGGCATGTTTAAATTCCATCACAATCCCTAAATCATGCTTTTGATTATTTGCCAAAGGATACATAAGCACATCAGGATAACCATCCCCTGATTCACGATTGGAGTGGATAAGATGCGACGCTCTTAATGAGGCAATCAAACCCAAAACTAATCCGTGATAAAACTTCTCGGCGGTGTAACCCGTGTCTCTGACACTTAAGG
>JACCDZ010483692.1_pt1 | contig 12391 bp, 5 predicted proteins | sample 7449551 | NCBI WGS metagenome assembly JACCDZ01 (sample SAMN15323452, study PRJNA562643) | freshwater metagenome | isolation source: river surface water | place: USA:Blue River Watershed | collected 2017-08-18
GCTGGGACAATCTGCTTGCATCGCTGGGCACGAACGAAGAAGAGAAGAAGCGCCTGCTCGCCACCGGCCTCATCGTGAAACGCGAAGACAGCCAGCGGGTTTACGACGCCATGCGCGACCGCGTGATTTTTCCCATCCGCGATTTTCGTGGCCGCGTGATGGCTTTCGGTGGGCGTGTGCTCACCGATGAAAAACCCAAATACCTGAACTCGCCGGAATCTCCGGTTTTCCATAAAGGTCAGGAGCTCTACGGTCTTTTCGAAGCCAAGCAGGCGCCGGGAAAACTCGAGCGCGTGATTGTGGTGGAAGGCTATATGGACGTGGTGGCGCTGGCGCAGTACGGCATCACTTACGCCGTGGCCACGCTGGGCACCGCCACCAGTACCACGCATGTGGAACGGCTTTTTCGTCTGGTGCCGGAGGTGGTGTTCTGTTTCGACGGCGACGCCGCCGGACGCAAGGCCGCCTGGCGCGCCCTGGAATCCGCCCTGCCCGCCATGCAGGACGGCAAAAGCGCGAGCTTCCTCTTCCTGCCCACGGATGAAGACCCGGACTCCCTGGTGCGCAAGGAAGGCCGCGACCGCTTTGTGGACCGCATGGTGAACGAGGCCGAACCCTTGGCCGATTTTCTTTTCCGCCAGCTTTCCGAAGGACTCAAGCTGGACAGCCTGGAAGGCCGCTCGCGTCTGGCCATGCTGGCCAAACCGCTGGTCGCCACCCTGCCCGACGGCCTCTATCGCGAAATGCTGCTGGGCCGGCTGGCCGAATTCACCCAGCTGGAAACCGCCACCCTGCGCGCCGCCGTGCTGGATACGCCGCCGCTTGCTGCCACGCGCAGTGAAGCCTCCGCAGGCAGCGCGCCAGCCGAGCAAGCGTTTGCGCCCACGACCAGTGCCTACCGTCCGGCCTTCAATGCCGGCTTTGAAGACGGCTTCGACGGCCGCTTCCCGGAAGACGATGAACCGGAGTTTGGCTACGGCAAAGGCTTTGGCAGCAAGGGCTTGGCCGGCAAGCGCGGCAAATTCCCCAACCAGCGTAAAGCCCGTCCCTCACCCCGGGCGCAGACGGTCAGCCTGCCCGAGCGCGCCGTGCGCCTGCTCTTGCAGGACCCGCGGCAGGCCGGCATCACCAGCCCGGATGAATTGCTGCAACTCGGCCTGCCAGCGGACTCGCTGCTGGTGGAGCTGGTCAGCCTGCTCACTGCCAGCCCCGGCATCAGCACCCCCGCCCTGCTGGGCGCCTGGCATGGCACCCGGCAAGGCGAGGAGCTCACGGCACTGGCCGCCAGCGAATTCCTCACGCCCAGCACGGGCGTGGACCGGGAATTCCGCGATGTCATGCATGCCCTGCGTCTGGTGGCGCTGGAACAGCAACTGCGCGCCACCAGCGACTTGCCCACGATTGCCCGCCTCAAGAACGAGCTCGAAGCCCTCAAACGCAGCGGCGGCGCCGGCACAACGTCCACGGACAGCTAATCGCAAGCAGCGCGCGCCGTCTTGAAAATCAGTGGGATAGCCCCATCTCTGCCCTACACCAAATCGACAATCCGTGCTGGCCGGACCCCAAGTGCGCCGTTATAATCGCGCGCTTGGCTTTTTGCCGCTCTACCCCGCCGTACCCCACGAGGCGCCTCGATGACACCCGATAAAGAGAAACAAAAATCCCAGCTTAAAGAGCTCATTGCCAAGGGCAAGGAGCAGGGATATCTCACGTATGCCGAGGTGAACGATCACCTGCCGGAATCCGTTACGGAGACCGAGCAGATCGAAGACATCATCCAGATGCTGAACGATCTGGGTATTCCCGTGCACGAACGCGCACCGGAAGCTGACGACCTGATGCTGGAAGAAGCATCGGAAGCCTCCACCGATGATGTCGCCACCGAAGAAGCGGCTGCCGTGCTCGCCTCTGTGGAAAACGAACCCGGCCGCACCACGGATCCCGTGCGCATGTATATGCGCGAAATGGGCACCGTTGAATTGCTCACGCGCGAAGGCGAAATCGCCATCGCCAAGCGCATCGAAGAAGGCATACGTGAAGTTCTGCACGCCATGTCCTTCTGGCCGGGCGCGGTGGCCGGCATCATCGACGAATTCGACAAATTCGAAGCCGGCGAGCGCCGTCTCGCCGACATCATCGCTGGCTATCTCGATCCGGATGATGACGGCAATGCCGCCACACCACCGCCGGAAGTGGATGATGAAACGGCACTCGCCGCACTCGCCGCCAAAGGCAAGCCCGGCGCCAAAGCAGAAGGCGCCGAAGAAGAGGAAGACGGCGACGGTGACGACGATGAAGACGAAGCCGACTCCGGCCTCGATCCCGTGCTCGCCGCCGAGCGCTTCAATAATCTGAAAAAGCTTTACGCCAAGACCCAGGCCGCCCTGAAAAAATACGGCCCGGAAGGCAAGGCTGTTGCCAAGAACATGGAAGAGCTGGCCGAACAGTTCACCATCTTCAAGCTCACGCCGCGCCTGTTCGACGGCATCTGCAACCAGATCCGCGGTGTGCTCGATGATGTGCGTTCGCAGGAACGTTCCATCATGGCCACCTGCCTGCGCCGCGCGCGCATGGATCGCAAGCATTTCATCGAAGAATTCCCCGGCAACGAAACCAATCTGGCCTGGGTGGATGCGCAGATCGCCTCCAAGAAACCGTTCGCCAAGAATCTCGAAGCCTATCGTGACGACGTGCTGCGTGCGCAGCGCCGCCTGGTAGCGATTGAAGAAGAAGTCGGCCTGACCGTGGCCGACATCAAGGAAATCAATCGCCGCATGTCCATCGGCGAAGCCAAGGCCCGTCGCGCCAAGAAGGAAATGGTCGAGGCCAACTTGCGTCTCGTGATTTCCATCGCCAAGAAATACACCAATCGCGGCCTGCAATTCCTCGATCTCATCCAGGAAGGCAATATCGGCCTGATGAAGGCCGTGGACAAATTCGAATACCGCCGCGGCTACAAGTTCTCGACCTACGCCACCTGGTGGATTCGTCAGGCCATCACCCGCTCCATTGCCGACCAGGCGCGCACCATCCGTATTCCGGTGCACATGATAGAGACCATCAACAAGCTCAATCGTGTCTCGCGCCAGATGCTGCAGGAAATGGGTCGCGAGCCGACGCCGGAAGAACTCGGCAAGCGTCTCGACATGCCCGAAGACAAGGTGCGCAAGGTACTGAAGATCGCCAAGGAGCCCATCTCGATGGAAACTCCGATTGGTGATGATGAAGACTCCCACCTTGGCGACTTCATCGAGGACTCCACCATGGAATCCCCGATCGACTCCGCCACCGCCGAAGGCCTGCGCGAAGCCACCCGTGAAGTGCTGGCCAACCTCACGCAACGCGAAGCCAAGGTGCTGCGCATGCGTTTCGGCATCGACATGAACACCGACCACACCCTGGAAGAAGTGGGCAAGCAGTTCGACGTGACACGTGAGCGTATCCGTCAGATCGAAGCCAAGGCCCTGCGCAAGCTGCGCCATCCTTCGCGCTCCGAGCACCTGCGCTCCTTCCTGGACTCTGAATAAGGGCCCGAATAAAAGCCGTAACAAAAAACGCCCCGAACGGGGCGTTTTTTTTGAGAAGATGCCGAGGCCTTGCCCAAGCCAGGCATAGTTCTTGGATACACCGTCATTCCCGCGCAAGCGGGAATCTCATGAATACGGCAGAGCTTCAAACAGAGAGATTCCCGCTTGCGCGGGAATGACGACGTATACACAAACCTCTTATTTTTCGAGACAGACTTTCCGGAGCCCGCCTCACATGTCATCGCCCAATAGACTCAAACCGATTTCCGCCATCATCTTCACCAGCCGCTGGCTGCAATTACCGCTCTACCTCGGCCTCATTGTCGCGCAGGCCGTCTATGCCGGCCTCTTCCTGAAAGAGGTCCGGCATATGGTGGCGCATGCCACCGAGCTCACCGAAGTCACCATCATGCTGCTGGTCCTCAGCCTCATTGATGTGGTCATGGTGTCCAACCTGCTCATCATGGTCATCATCGGCGGCTACGAGACCTTCGTGTCCCGCCTCGGTATCGAAGGCCACCCGGACGAACCGGAATGGCTGGACCATGTGAATGCCGGCCTCTTGAAAGTGAAACTGGCCATGGCCCTGATCAGCATTTCCTCCATACATCTGCTGAAAACCTTTATCGAGGCCGACCAGAAGAGCAACGACACCATGATGTGGCAGGTCATCATCCACTGCGCCTTCCTGCTCTCCGCGCTGGTGATGGCTTGGGTGGACAAGATCAGCAGCCACGCTCATCCGCATCTCACCGGCCCGCGCGACGCTACGCACTGAAGCGTGCATGACAGAAAAACAAAACCCCGGCTTGCCGGGGTTTTTGTTGCAGCCATTTTCGTTATACTCGCGCCTCGCCGCCGCCGGCTTCCGCCAGCACCGCGGCACCCTGCATCAGTACTGGCTCCGCAGTACGTCACGCACGGGCCTGTAGCTCAGTTGGTTAGAGCAGAGGACTCATAATCCTTTGGTCGACGGTTCAAGTCCGTCCGGGCCCACCATATAGCCCCTAGAACGCGCCTCACTAGCGCGCCTTTGCGCTACAGACTGCTCAAGCGCGCTCGCCGTATTCCCAACAGCAGCGTCATGGCTTCTGCCCTACAGCACCATTCATTTTCAAGATCAGCTTGAAAGTCATTCTGTCCGCCAGGGCTGTTTCACCTGAGCGCGTAGTGCGAGAGTCTGCACGTGGCAGAGACAATCACGTCGCGTTCGCCAAGGGCGGCCAGGAGATGCGGATATGAACTGGGAGTTTGATCATCTTGCTTTCACCAGCGGCAATGGCGAAGGCCTCGAAGGGGCTTTTTCGCGATTGCTTGGTTTGAGCGCCGGCCCGCGCCCGCCTTTTCCCTTTCCTGGACGCTGGCTTTATCAGGACAAGAACGCCATCGTGCATGTGCTTGAGCAAGAAGGCCAGGCAGAAACCCGCCTGCACCATATTGCCTTGCGCACTGACGCAAGCGCAGAGCAGGTGCTCGACCATATCAGCAAAAGCGGACTCGCCTTTCATCAGGCACGCGTCCCTGAAAACAATACCGTGCAGTTTTTTGTGCAACTGCCGGGATTGTTGCTGGAGCTGGATGCCGCAGAAAGGCGAGAGAACACTTTCACAAGCCTTGAGGGCGCATGACATGAGCAAGACTTCCCTGTTCCAGCCGCTGACCGTTGGCGCCATGACGCTGCCCAGTCGTATTGTCATGGCCCCCATGACACGCTCACGCACGGATCAACCTGGCGACATACCCAACGCCATCATGGCGGACTATTACAGCCAGCGTGCAAGCGCCGCCCTCATCATCACCGAAGCCACGCAAATTTCTCCGCAAGGCAAGGGCTACAGCTTTACACCGGGCATCTACAGCGCCGCGCAAATCGAGGGCTGGAAGCAAGTTACGCAGGCTGTGCATGAAAAAGGCGGTCGTATCTTCCTGCAACTATGGCATGTAGGTCGTATGTCGCATGCCAGTTTTCATGCGGACGGCAAACCGGTGGCGCCGACGGCCCTGCTGGCCGACGCCAAAGTGTGGGTCGTTGGCGATGACGGCATCGGTCGCATGGTGGAGGTATCGCCGCCACGCGAGCTTACGCGGGATGACATTGCCTTAATCGTTGCAGATTATCGTCAGGCCGCGCGCAACGCGATGGCAGCCGGTTTTGATGGCGTGGAAATTCACGCCGGCAACGGATATCTCATCGATGAGTTCCTGCGTACCACATCCAATCTGCGCACCGACATGTATGGCGGTGATCGGGAAAATCGTATCCGTTTTCTCGTGGAAGTCGCCGCTGCGGTGGTTGCCGAAATCGGCTTCGAACACACCGGGGTACGTCTGGCGCCCTATATCACGGCACGCGGCATGAACTGTCCGGACATCATTCCCACCATGCTGCTGGCTGCCGAAAAACTGGGGCAGCTAGGCATCAGCTATATCCACCTCGCCGAAGCGGACTGGGACGATGCGCCGCAAGTTCCCGACGAGTTCCGGCATGAGCTGCGCAAGGTTTTTCACGGCGCCGTCATCGTGGCCGGCCGCTATGACCAAGCCCGGGCCGAGGCCATCCTGGCCGCCGGCCTCGCTGATCTGGTGGCTTTCGGCCGCCCCTTCATCGCCAACCCCGATTTACCGGCACGTCTGCAACAGGGCTGGCCCTTGGCGAGCTTTGACAGCAGCCGCCTTTTTGGTGGCACCGCGCAAGGCTATAGCGATTACCCGGCCTGGACCGCTGAATGAAAAAGCCCGCCGTGTGGCGGGCTCGCACACCTGAACAGGCAACTTTTATTTCACGCGCACACGGAACTGGAATTCCGCCCAGGGATTGCCGCCCGTGGCCCCGTTCATGCTGCCAACGGGACGGAAGCGGATATAGCGGATGCTGGCATCAAAACCGTTGGCGTCCGGTACCGGCGTCGCCGTCCAGAGCGTGCCGTTGGTGGAAAACTCCACGCAGTCCGTGGTGCTGGCCAGCGAGATATAGCTGCAGCTCAGACCGCTGCTGGGCGAGCCATTGGTGAAAATGAAGGGCCCGGAACCGGCCGTGCCGATATCCCCCACAAACAGGTCAACCTCGGCCGGCAGCGGATCATTGACCACAAACGTCGGCGTTGCGGGGGCGGCCGGATTGGCATCAACAACACCGGGGCCGCCATTGGTCAGGCGGATGGTGTAAGAGGAAATCGCCCCCGGAATGGACTTGGGGAAACTGCTGCCATTGACCGGGTCTGAAAACACGGACACCAGCTTGGTCAGCGTCAATGAAGGCTGCGGCAAGGTCACCGTCAGCGTCGCACTGGCAGCACCACCCGTCCCCGCATTCGTCGTCGTTACCGTACCCGTGCTGTTGTTATAGCTGCCGGCAGCCGCACTCTTCACGCGTATGCTCACCGTGCAACTTCCGCTGGCGGGAATGCTGGCACCTGAAATCGCCACGCTATTGCCACCCGCAGTGGCGGTCAGCGTCGCGCCCGGGCAGGAGGTGGAGGCATTCGGCGCGGCGGCATTGACGAGACCGCTGGGATAATTGTCGGTCAGCGCAGCGCCGGTGATGGCCGCCCCATTGTTGTTGCTCAAGGTAATGGTCAGCACGCTTTCTTCATTCACCAGCACCGAAGCGGGACTGAAGGATTTGCCCAATACCGGCGCGCCCATCACGCGCAAGCTGGCCGTGCTTTGTGCGCTATTGCCGATATTGTCGGTTTCAACCGGTCCCGTGCCGTTCTGGTAGTTACCCGCTGTACTGCTGGTGACGGGCACCGTGATTTCACAGGAATTGCCGCCCGCCAAGGAGGTGCTGGCCGTCAGGCGCAGATAGCTCTGGCCCGCCGCCGGCGTAGCCCACGTGCTGCCATTCGTACTGCCCTGTACCGCCGTTCCCAAGGCGCCGCAGGTGCTGACGCTGGCGGGCCCGGCCAAGACCAGGCCCGCCGGGAAGACATCCGTGAAGCGCACATTGCTGGCCGCCAGCGCATTCAGATTGCTCAGGCGTATGGTCATATTCGCCGTGCCCCCGACCGGGATGCTGGCCACATTAAAGCTTTTCAGCACCGTGAGCGGCTGGGCAATGTAGATCGTGGCGCTCGTGGGCGCGCCATTGCTGAAGCCGCCGTCCGTCATCTGTCCGGCATTAATGGTATTGGTCAAGGTACTGGTCGAACGCACATTGACCGTCACGGTACAGCCTGCCGTGGGCACGGTGGCGGTGAGACGTATGCCGGTATTGCCTGCCGCTACCGGGGTCCAGTTACCGGCATTGCTGCTGCCGGTATAGCCGCCATTAAAAGCGCGCGTGCTACAGCTACCGCCCAGCGAGACGTTGGCCAGGGTGAAGTCGCCGCCGCTGCTGGTCTGGCCGGGGAAATTGTCGATCAGGGTGATGTTGCGGGCTGCCCCGGAGGAGTTGCTGAACGTCAGCGTCATCAGGCAGGTAGCATTGGCCGCAATCGCGGCGTTCACATCGGCTGTGCACAGCGCCTTGCTCACATCGATCTGTCCCACCGAGAGGGTGGCGGAGGCATTCGCGGCCGTCCCCGTACCCGCAGGGCCGCCCGCCCCCCCGGCATTGCTGTAGCTCACCGCCGCCGTGGTATTGAGCCAATTACCGGCGCTCGCACTGCGTACCCGTGCGACAAACCTGCAGGTCTGTCCGGCTTGCATGCTGAGGGCATTGACCCGGACGCGGGTGCGCCCGACCGTCATGCCGTTTGACCAGGTATTGGCGGCGCTGGAGGACTGGAAGGTGCTGGCGGCCGGGGTGGCCGTCGGATTGGTGCAGCTGGCAGTGCTGGCGGTGCTGGTGATCACAAGCGGCAGCGAATTGGGCGCCTGGTCAAAGCTGTCCACAAGATTCACCGTCATGGCCAGCGGCGAGGTATTGGTCAGGGTCAGGGTCATGTCCGAATAGGCTCCGGCGGCACAACCATTGTTCGCCGTGCTGCTACAGGTCGAGATGGAGTCCGGCGCAAAGGACTTGCTCACCTCGGGCGGCGCCACCACGGTCAGGGTGGCCGACGCCGGGCCGGCGGTACCGCCATCATTCGAATAGGCCGTGCTGATGGTGTTGAGAAAGATGCCCGGCTGGCTGCTGGCCACGCTCAGGGTGAGGGTGCAGGTGGCCGCCGACAGGCTGCCTCCGCTCAGGCGGAAGGCGGTATTGCCCACCGCCACCGCGCCCCAGGCGCCATTACCGGTACGCCCCTGCCGGGTGCCACCGGCGCAGGTGCCGCCCACGCTGGCCGAGGACAGCGACAGGCCGGCCGGAAAGACATCCTCGAAACTGATGCCGTTGATGGTGCCCGTGCCGCTGCGGCTTATGGTGATGGTCAGGGTTGAGCTGTTGGTGGCCGCCTGCGAAGCCATATTGATGATGGCCGGGGCAAAGGCCTTGGCAATGCCCAGACGCTCATCGACGACCAGCGTCGCCTGCGCGCCCGCGCTACTGCTGCCGCCATTGCCGGAGCTGGCCACACTGGTGATGTTCAGCTTGTTGCCCAGGGAACTGCTCTGCACGCCCAAGGTGATGGTGCAACTGCCACCGGGCGCCAGGGTGCCGCCCGTCAAGCCCACATTGGAGCCGCCATTGCCACCGCCGGTGAGAGTACCCGAGGAGCCCGGGGTGCAACTGAGCATGGCATTGGCCGGTGTGCTGTTTGCCAGGCCGGACGGATAGGCCGGCGCACTGCCGTCACTGAAGGCCACGCCGGTCAGCGTGGTGCTGGTATTGGGATTGCTGACCACCAGGGTCATGGTGCTGGGGCTGTTGCTACGCACTGAAACCGGCGCAAAAGACTTGCTGAGCTGGGGCGGCGCAATCACGGTGAGGGTTGCGGTATTACTGGGATTGCCGGCCGCGCCGGACTGGGTGGAAGACACCCCGGTGCTGGTATTGGGGAAAATCCCGGCGCTATTGGCGACCACATTGACACTGAGGCTGCAGGAGCCCGATGCGCCCAGCACGCCGCCGTTGAGGGCAATGCTGTTGCTGCCGGCCACCGCCGTCACTGCCCCGCCGCAGCCATTCACCACGGCCGGTGTCGCCGCCACCTGCATGCCCACCAGAGCATCGCTGAAGGTCACCGCGCTGAGCGCATTACCCGCAGGATTCTGCAGATTGAAGGTGAGCGTGGAAACCTCGCCCACCTTGACGGTCGCTGGTGCAAAGGCCTTGCTGATACGCGGCTTGCCCACCGACAGCGTGGCCGACGCCGTGCTGCCGTTGCCGCCATTGCTGGAGCTCACGACCGAGGTGGTGTTGGGGTAGTTGTTTACCGTGGCCGAGGTCACGTTCACCGTCACCGTACAACTGCCATTGCTGGCCAAGCTGGTCCCGGAACCCAGCCCTATGCTGTTGCCCCCCGCCGTCCCGCCGGTCAGGCTGCCGGCCGTGGAACCCGGCGTACAGCTCACCTGGGGATTCGGCGAGGCGGCATTGACCAGCCCGGACGGATAGCTGTCGCTGAAGCTCACGCCGGTCAGCGCTTGCGGATTGTTGGCCGGATTGCTGACCGTGATGGATAGCACCGAGAGCTGCCCCACATCGATGACATTGGGCGTGAAGCGCTTGGCAATGGCCGGCGGCCCCAGCACCGTGGCCGTGGCCGCCGCACTGCTGGCGGCAAAGGTGGTGGCCGGCAGGGTCTGGCTGTTGTACTGGATCTGCACCTGATTGCTGAGCACGACCCCGGCAGGCGCATCATTGTTGACGATGGTGTCGAAGTGGAAGGAGGTGGCCTGGTTATAGGCCAGGGTACCGCCCTGGCTGCCGTTGGCACCGCTGCCGAGGCGGAACACCACGCGATCCGGGCCGGTCAGGTATTCCGCTTGGTCATTACCCGCCGTATCACTCTTGCTGCCGGCATTGGAGCCCGTATCCACCACCAGCGAACCGGGCACATAGCTCAGGTAGGGCGGAATATTGTCCACGGCCACCAGATTGGTGGCCGAGTCCAGACCGGTATTGCTCAGCACCACATTCCAGCGCAGCGTATCGCCGCGCAGCAAAGGCGTGGCCGGGCTCATGTCCTGGGCGGTCTTGACGACATTCGGAATCACCACCGGCACGTAGATATCGGTCATGAAGGTGGCGACACCGAACCAGAAAACCTCGGTGATCCCGGGCGACTGGATGCCGATGGTGGCACTGGTGGCGCCATTGGCAATCACGCCCGAGGGCAGGTTGAAGAGATCGATATCCACGCCCAGGGTGTTCAGGTAATTGGGATTACGGGTGGACACATTGACGCCGAGATTGGAGATGGTGCTGTTCCAGACATCGCCGGCCGGATTCACGGTATTGGTAATGGACGTGCCATTCAGCAGCAAACGCTCTGCCGTCGCGCCGGTGCGGTCGCCATCCCAGAGCAGCACGCCCAGGCGGGAGACCACCGGCCCGGAAAACGGCGTGAGAAAGCCCGAAGGCGTCAGATTGACCGTGGCATTACTGATGAAACCGAAACCGTCGTAAACCGCAAAATTGCGAAACGGCAGGCCTGCATTTTCATACACCACCACCAGCGCCCAGCCGGCAAAGGCATTGGACCTCACGGCGAGTGCCGAGGCGCCCAAGCCGCCGCCAAAATAAGTCCCATTGCCCGCCGCCGCCACCAGACTGGTGACATCGGCAAAGGCCTGGAAGGTAGAGCCGCTGGCGGTGCTGGCCGAACCATTGGTATCCAGCACGGTAGGCGTGATGGTCTGATAGCCCGCCATGGCCGGCGTGCGGAATTTCAATTGTGCCTGTGTGGTGCTGAGTGCCGGCGCGCCGGTCGAAGTCGAGTAACGCCCCCCCCAGTACAGCCCTGCCCAGAGCACGGTGGAGCCGGCCGGCATAGTGAGCGTGGAGCTGCTGGAGTTGGTGGTGCTGGCATCCCCGTCAACATCCACCAGGGCAAAGTCAGCGGTATCCTCAAAGGTGTTGTAATTATCAAGATTGCCGGTGCCGCTGCGGGCATTCGCGCAATTCGCATCCGAGGTCGAGCAGTGCACCAGCATATTACCGACCAGCGCCAGATCACCGTAGGCATTGGCGTACAGCCGCCGCGTCTGGGTGCGATCCGCCTCGGCCGCCAGCGGCAGCAAAAGCAGCAGCAGCCCCAGCGTCAAGACAGCGCGGCCTTTGCCCTGCAAGGCAGCAAATACGGACGCAATGATGTTCAAGAGAAAATGCCTCATGCCATGGCTCACTGTTGCACTGCCTCTGCCGTGGTGGTGTCTGCCGCCGCGCTGCCGCGCTTGAAGCTGTTCTGGTCGAACTTGAAGCGCAGCTGCAGATAAGGGCCCTGCGCCGAATAACGGGCGGCATCGAAATCGCGATCCGTGAAGCCGCGCAGATTCCAGCCCAGCGTCACCCAGCCGTTCTTCACCGGCGAGCCGCCGATCTGCGGGCCGAAGGAATAGGCACGGGTCCCCGTGCTCCAGGCATTGAGCGTGCTGGCCTGCAGGCCGATGTCCAGCCAGGTCTTGATGTCGTGACGCACTTCCAGTCCCAGCATGTCGGTGTAGCCGGAATAATCCACGCCATCGAAAGTATCCACGGCGTACTTGGCACCGTAAAAAAGCGACCACTGCGTGCGCTCGTAGCGCTGGAAAAGATTGCCGCTCACGTCTTCGCCTGTCCACTCGCGGGAAACGTGGTTGAGGGCGAAGTTGTTGATGATGCGGCGCGAACGCGCATCGGCGGCATTCAAGCTGTTGAAGCCATAAATGGCCGTGCTGTTTTCCGCGTCTTCGTACTTGAACTCCAGCTTGTCGAGAATGGAGAGCTGGGTGCCCAGCGGGCGCCAGGCCCAAGACAGGTCGAGAGTGGCGAGATTACCGCTACTGCCGCTGTCTTCCGCGGTATGGAAGGCCTGGAAGGAGGTGGCGAAGGCCAC
>JACCDZ010785940.1_pt1 | contig 12387 bp, 10 predicted proteins | sample 7449551 | NCBI WGS metagenome assembly JACCDZ01 (sample SAMN15323452, study PRJNA562643) | freshwater metagenome | isolation source: river surface water | place: USA:Blue River Watershed | collected 2017-08-18
CTCCCTTGCATAGCATGCGGATGACCATGTGTATTGTGTGTGGGGTGATTTCCAGTCATACGTGCCTCTTCATACGCTGATACATCTTGGGCCACTTGAGAAATGTAAAATGGATAATCATCGTCAGGATTAAGTTCATGTGCCCCGCGATCAAAAACATCGAAACCTTTTTCTCGCAATTGTTCTACAAGAAAAGATTTGAGATCGAATCCGGCATGGTCTGAGGCAATGGAGATTTTCATATGTAATTTAGATTTTATTTTTCACCTTTAAGTATAATCCTCTTTGTAAAACCACCTTTTTCCAGCCTTTTCTGCTCTTTTATATTTTGAATATCAGTAAACTCACGGAGTTTCATTATAGCCTCAATTACTTCCAGTATGTCCGCGAGTTCATCAACGTTTTTTTCTTCATCGAATTCATCAATTTCCTCTCTTAGTTTTTTAAAGAGTTCTAATCGATATTCCTGGTCTTCAGCGATACGCTCTTCAAAAGGAATACCCTTCTTTCTTAAGATATCAGGGATATTGTCTCGAACAAGTTTATTGTATGCCACCATAATGCTTTGACCTTAGTTTATAAGTCCGGCAACCTGCACCACATGCCTCACCAATGAATGTGTATACCCCCCTTCATTGTCATACCAGGCCATTACTTTTACGAGGTTTCCGTCGACGACACGAGTCATCTTGAGATCAGCAATTGATGCATGCGGATTTCCGATGATATCTCGAGACACCAGTTCTTCTTCTGTTGCTTCAAATATCCCTTTCCAACGTGCTTCAGTAGCACCTGCTTTTAGAATTGCATTTACCTCTTCCACCGTTGTAGGTCGCTTAGCAATAAATGTGATATCTGCAATAGAGCCCGTAATGATAGGTACTCGAACTGCAATCCCATCGAACTTCCCCTTTAGATCTGGAATTACTTTTGTAACTGCAATAGCTGCACCAGTTGAAGATGGTGCCATATTTTGTGCAGCAGCTCGCCCTTCTCGCCAATCTTTTTTGTTTGGAGCATCTACAAGCGCTTGGCTTGCAGTATATGCATGTGTTGTATTTAAGATAGCTTTTTCAATACCAATCTTTTCATGCAAAATAGCAATAACTGGACTTGAAGCATTTGTCGTACAAGAAGCATTTGATGTAATCTCAGACTTAGATAAATCTTGTTCATTTATACCCATGAGCACAGTATTATAAGAAATCACACCTGTCGGGTCGTCTTTTCCTGGAGCTGAGATGACAACTCGTTTTGCACCAGCTGTGATATGTGCATGAGCTTTATCAGCTTGAGTAAACAAACCTGTAGATTCGAGAACTACGTCTACACCCAGAGTCCCCCATGGGAGCATAGCAGGATCTTTTTCACTTACATATTTCACTTCTTTACCATTGATAATCAAGACGCCGCGCGCTTTATCAGCTGTCACTTCTAAATCGCTCTTACCATAAGTACTATCGTACTTCATAAGATATGCAATATTTTCAATTTCAGCCAAATCATTTATTGCTACGACCTCAAGACTATCCTCAAGAACCGCTAACTTTAAAAAAGCCCTTCCAATTCGCCCTGCACCATTTATTGCTATTCGTTTTTTATTCATGCTGTATGTCTTAAATACTATATCGATAATGCCTTTATTATAGCATTTGATTCTAGATATGGGCACACATATGCTAGGTATACCTTTGGATACTTCAAGGAATGATGAATGTGGGCAAATTAGATTAATCAAGCTTGCTCTATCGCTTCAAGATGAGATATTCTACCAGCGAAATGATTATTTATCTTCAATTGCTCATCCCACTTTTTCTCCAAACCCTGAATAGCTGCCATAATCATCTCGGCCATGCTTTTCATCTCTAATCTTATACTTGTGACTTCGTCCTTGAGCCAAACAACATCCTCCTTCAAGATTTCAACATCTTTCTCTAGCGGATTAAATCTTGTATTTATAAAATGTAAAAACTCACCTTTTGTTAGTGGTGCATCGAGACTTATTGTTGTTTCATCGTATGTATATGTCATATGTATATATTAAATAGATAATATACTTGAGCCTACATTGACAGGGATGAAATACTGATAAACGTTACCCTCTAGAAATATTTAATTAAAGCCCTGCTTTTGGTTTTCCACTTATCAACAAGCCTATTGTGGAAAACATAATATTGATTTTGCCGCAAATGTATTCATTTAGAGATTTCGTTCCTATGTAATTTTCGCAATATCAACGATATATACCTTTATCCAATCTGTTGCACAAATGCAATCACAGCTTCTTTAGCCATGGCAGGATTAACAGATCCTTTACTTGCCTTCATAATCTGACCGACGAAAAACATAAGTGCCGCCTCTTTACCCGATTTGTAATCAGCTACAACTTGCGGATGCGCAGCGACAAGATCAGAAATCATCTTATTGAGTGCCTCTGGATCATTTTTCTGAATAAGCCCATGTGCTTCTGCAATTTCCTTGGACGCTTTACCAATAATATCTTGGCGTGAAATTCGTGAGAGAGGTGCTATAGAATCTTTTGCATTTTCAGGAGTATCTAAAACAGCAATATCAAAGTATGCAAAGAAAAGCATGGCGAGTAAATCTTTTGCCCCTCGTGAAGATAAATCACCGGACTGAATCATAGTGATAATATCTGCAAATTGCTGTACAGGCACTTTTACCTCTTGCTTTTCGCTGTCTGCAGAAGGTGAAGAATGTGTAGTACTACCTGTGCCGTATTTTTTAATCAATCCAGCCAAGTCCGATGTTACATAGTTGGTCGCAAGTTTAATCAATTCTTTTTCTTTCAAGACGACTGCCACAGAATCGAAAAACTTCTGAAAACCAATATTTTGTACAAACATCTCTGCATCTTCAGCTTTCATATCAAAATCTGAGACAAATCGGTTACGAACTTGCCATGGCAATACTGGTAATTCTGCAATAATTACATCGTGAGCGAATTCTGGAATTTCACTGACAAATAGCTTTGGAATATCAGGATCTGGGAAATACATATAATCATGTGAATTTTCTTTAGCGCGCTGACTAAATGTCTTACCGGTCGTCTCATCGAATCCTCGTGTCTCTTGTAGCAATTTTTCTTCTTTGAGTGCAGATTTCCATGCAGTTGCATCGGCAGTAGGATCAACTTCTTTGGCAAGTACAGATTCAATAGCTGCAATATGTCTCTTCAATTCAAATTCAATTGCACGCTCTACGGATTTAAATGAATTCAAGTTTTTAACTTCAACTTTTACTCCAAATGTTTTAAACGCCTCTTGTGGTACAGGTACACCTTCTGCTAAAGACTGCTTAATATACTCGTGAGATTTCGGGTCGAGTGATACTGAAATATTTGCTTCCACACGCATCTCCCCTTTTTCCATATTTGCTTCACCAGCACCAAGATATCGAAGGAGGAGCTGTAACTCTTTTGCAAAGTCTGCTGCAGTCTTGGCATCTGTAATCACTGGCTCTGTGACGAGCTCCATAAGCGGAAGTCCACTTCGATTAAAATTCACAAGGCTAAAATCACCTTTATCATGACTTGAACTCGCAGTATCTTCTTCAAGGTGGATTCTTGTAAGCAAGACATCATGTAATTTACCCCCTGTAACAAGTGGGTGTGCAAACTGACTAATCTGATATGCCTTTGGAATATCAGGGTAAAAATAATTCTTTCGATCCCATTCGGTAAAATTGGCAATACTGCCACCGATAGCAGTTCCAATCCGAATCATATGCTTGATAGCTTGCTTATTGAGAACAGGAAGTGTACCAGGATGCCCCATGCAGATCGCACAGACATTTTTATTTGGCTTTTCTTCGTCTGGATTATTTGCACATGAGCAAAACATTTTCGATGCAGTTTTTAGTTCTGCATGAATTTCCATTCCTATAACGGGATAATATGTCCTTCCGTTTGATTCAATCATGGTATTGATATTAGGCTAATGCTTTAAGTTGTGCAACTAATACATCTCTAAATTCTTTTATTCCTTCATCGTCGAGTATGGTGACAAAATGAAGATGACCCGTCGCGAGTGCCGACTGAAACACCGCTTCACCTGAAACCCACTTCTTTAACTGTTCTAACTGTTCTGCACTCAGAACATCCGTCTTTGTCAAAAGAATAATTTCATTTTTCTCGCCAAGAGTTGAGTCGTATGCAAGCAATTCATTTCGAATCGTTTTGTATGTGTCTACAATTTCTTTTCCTGTCTCGTCTGCAAGAAAATGTTCACATGAAATGCAGTGCAATAACCCTTTTGTCCTTCGGATATGTCTTAAGAATGTATGACCTAAACCTTTACCTTCTGCAGCACCTTCAATAAGACCTGGAATATCTGCCAAAATATATCCATATAAATCCCCAAGATTTGGTTCGAGAGTGGTAAATGCATAATTACCCACTTTGGCGCTTGCACGTGTAAGAGTATTTAAAAGAGATGATTTACCTGCATTTGGAAGACCGATAAGGCCTGCATCTGCAATAAGCTCTACTTCAATATAGAAGTCACCTTCTTCACCTGGCTTTCCAGGTGTAGATTGTTTTGGTTGTTGATTTGTTGAGCCTTTAAAGTGATCGTTGCCTAATCCACCATTTCCTCCTTTGAGAAGCATGATTTCTTGACCTACCTCGTCGAGGTGCACAATCTCTCCTGTTGTCGTATTTGTGATAATAGATCCTACTGGGAAATCGATAAATAAATCTTCCCCATCTCCACCTTTCATACGATGGTTTCCTCCCTGTTCACCATCTTGAGCCAAAAACTCTGTCGTATGGCGATATCGTGCCAAAAGCCAAGAGTCCTTTACCGCTCTTGCATATACAGATCCACCTCGCCCGCCGTCGCCGCCTCCAGGGCCACCAAATTCTTTGAATTTTTCATGAATCCAACGTACGACGCCGTCGCCGCCTTTGCCTGCCTTTAGATGTAATGTAAGTTCGTCTACTAGTGCCATAATATGACGAGTGTAGCACGACAATCGATTATCTGGAAATATATAAAAGGAAAGCTCGCCAGGGTTGCCTGGCGAGCGCGAAATAAAAAAGTAGAGGAATGAGGGGTTTAAGTCGCGTTTGTCTGGAAACTGCCATAGCGGCCAGCCATGACAAGATTTCGAGCATCTGTCGTCAGCCCAGAGTGACGACGCACAGATTTACAAACTCGGTGGCTAGATGGTTGATCTGGGCAAACTGTTCCTGAGTGCTTCACCGATGCTTTGCCAGGAGGCCGATTAGATTGATCTCTTTTCACGTTATTAGTGGAATACTGACGTTGAAATGGAAAAACCCAAAAAATTCCTAAACCATGAGATGGTAAGAAAGAGCTTTATCCGGATATTAATCCTATCTCTCTCAAAACTATTTTGCAAGACCTAAAATAGATATAAAAAGTGGATACCAAACTACAACACAAATGGAGAAAGTTTCAATTCTTTCCATGCGAGCTTGAGTAATTCGATAAGCACCTCCTTGCTTTCACCTACCAAAAGAAATCCGCTATTGTGGCAAAACTTTGCTCCTTTAATTCCAGTGACTTCCTCCAATTCCACACCTCTTTTTCCTCGCCAAGCAGAAGGAAAAGAAATTCTCGATTCATATGTCTGCCCTCCTACTCTTATTACTTTTGCAGACCATCCACCGCGTAAGTCAGGATATGCAAATACAAGTGGTTCAATATATTCTGGTGCTTTAAATTCACTAAATTGTGTTGGAATATATCGGTCGGCGATTATGAGTCGTTTGTCTTTTGCTTTTGTATATGCTTTCTTTGCTTGCTTAAATACCCCTTCTTTATTATTGGCACTCTTAATAAATACAGTAAGTGCTTCTTTTGCCACTTTCACCATTCGCATGAATTCTGCATCAAACCGCTTCATCAACTTTTTTTCATCTCCCTTTCCTTCACTTTTTTCATACTCATCTTTTACATTTCCACAAACTGCAAAGATATACTCTTCAAATAAAAACGGATGCACGTCATCGTGCACTGGAGTATAGAGATACATGCCATTGTCCATAGCATCGATAGCCTGGACTATATGCCTATCTATCCAATCTAAAGCAAAAGCATTCCCTGCAATCTCTTTTCCATACGTTTTCCACACTAGACCAAAAGAAGCATATGGTACGCCGTTTTTTCTCACTCCTGCCCCTCCAGCTTGATGATGATCAAACCTATTTTTCTTCACACTGTATACACCTCCGATATCCACAACATAATCTGCATCTGTATGGCACTCTGGTTCAAGTGTTCGTATTACTTTTATCTTTTTTTCACCCCTCTTCTCGAGTAAGAGCTCTAAAGTAGCAACTGCAAACACATCATCGGCATGGAAGTTTGCTGCATGGGTAATAATTGTTTTCATATGGGTATTATTGGTTTGTCGGTATTTCAACAGCTTCTGGTTTTAATGTACGCACGAGCACAAAGAGGACACTAAGGACAAGTGGACCAAGGAGAAATCCTTCTGGGCCAAAAAACTGAATTCCTCCTAATACTGAAAATAAAATCAAAAGTGGATGAATATTTATTCCTTTTTGCATAATCATCGGGCCGACAAAATTATCTATTGAACTCACTAGCACTACCGAGTACACCAGTTGAAAAATCCATTGCCATGAACTTGAGTCGACTACAAATAAAAAGATAACAGCAGGTACCCATACAATCGCTGTGCCAACACCGGGAATCAGAGCACAAATCGCCGCAAGTGTTCCCCACAATGTTGCATTTGGCACTCCTGATACTGTAAATCCAATGCCCACCAAAACACCCTGTATTAGAGCCACTAAAAGTGATCCAGCGACCACTGATCGAATGGCAGACTGGATTGATCCGAAGACCGCATCATCTTTCTCCTTCCCCCATGGACTAAGTGCAATCAAATGACTATATAACTTATCTCCATCACGCAAGAAGTAAAACAAAGCCACAAACGAGAGTGCGAGTTTAAATACAAAATCAACAGTCTCAGAAAACACTCCGCTTAATTTTGAAACAATCCATGAAGAAAATGCTGCCAAATACCCTCTTGCATCAACTGTGAAATTTGGAACATAGACCTGAACTTTTCCTTCAATCCAGTTTGTTATCTGATCAGATGTAAGTGTTGCACTATTGCCAACATTTGCATACAACCCTTGAGCTTCAGTAATAATATTGTTCACAATAAATAAGAGCGGGACAATAATCACAGCTAGTAAGAGGAGAATTGTAATCCCAGATGCCGCACTTGGAGACTTAACCTTGAGAATAATGCGCTTATAGACTGGATGTAGTAATACTGCCAAGATAATTGAAAGTGCGATTACATTAAGAAATGGAAAAAAGACAAGGAGAGCAAGTACAAGTGCTGCAATAAATAAAACAGCAGAAAATACCAGCTGATATTTGTCAGAGTTGATGATATTGTTCATACACAAAGTATAGCATGGGTGCAATATATGTCGGTATATAACGAAAAGTACCTTCAATTATTTTACCTTCACAGGACAAAGTCTGAGGACAGTAAAATAATTGAAGGTACTTTGAGTTTTACACTCCGTGACACTTCTTGTATTTTTTACCAGATCCACACGGACAAGGGTCATTTCTACCGATTTTATCTTGGCCACTCACTACCGGAACTACATTTCCACTTGAAACATCTTGGTTTTGTCCACTATGCTGACTACCTATTGAGAGTGCAGTAGGTGCACTTAAAGTCACTTTTTGTTCTGGAGCTCGCTCGATCTGCTCGCCCATCTCGGTACCAGTTTGTTGCGTAATTGAAGTGAGTACATGCAATACTTGATTTTGAATTGCAAGTTCCATCTCTTTAAACAATCGATGTCCTTCCCTCTTATATTCAACGAGCGGATCACGTTGACCATATGCACGCAAATTTACACTACCTCGGAGATGATCCATAGTCTCAAGGTGTTCAATCCAAAATGTATCAATAGTCTGGAGTAAGACTGCACGGAAGATATTGAAAAACACTGCTTCATCTTGATTTGCAGAAGCGATAATCTCAGTTTTCTTTTCTTCAAGTGTCGATACCGTAGACTCTCCACCTGATTCACCAACTTGACCGTCATGTATTTGTACACTTGATTGCTCAAATGCAAGAAGTTCAGTATATAGCGTCTTCAAATCATCTATCTTTCCGATCAAGACCTTCTTCCTCTTTGCATACATAAAGAGTCTTTGATGATTGAGAACATTGTCGAATTCAAAGACATGCTTACGAGAATCAAAATACCATCCTTCGATTTTTGTTTGAGCAGTTTCAAGACTCCGGGACACTACACGCGTCTCGATAGGCATATCATCTGGAATATTGAGCCTATCCATCATACTTTTTACAAAGCCATTGCCAGCAAAGTTTCGCATCAGATAATCTTCAAGTGATACATAGAATTGTGTTTCTCCAGGATCACCTTGGCGACCAGATCGTCCTCGGAGTTGATTGTCGATTCGTCTTGCCTCATGTCTTTCTGTACCAATCACATAGAGTCCACCAAGACTCTTGATTTCCTCATATGATTCAGCTGTCGCAGGCACACCACCAAGTTTGATGTCCACCCCTCTACCTGCCATATTTGTAGCAATAGTTACTGCCCCAGGTTTTCCCGCTTGTGCGATAATCTCACCTTCCTTTTCAGCAAATTCAGGCTTAGCATTGAGTAATTTATGCGGAACACCCGCACGTTGAAGCAAAGTACTGACCTGCTGACTCTTTTCGATTGAAACCGTACCGACAAGTACAGGCTGGCCTTTGTCATATAATTCCTTAATCTTCTTTGCCACAGCTTTAAATTTTCCTTCTTCAGTCTTAAATACAAGATCAGCGCGATCAATTCGTGATACAGGTCGATGAGTCGGCACAATGACCACGTCGACGTCATACACTTTTGCAAACTCCTCCTTACTCGTAAACCCTGTGCCTGTCATACCAGCAAGTTTTGGATATAACTTGAAGTAATTCTGATACGTAATAGAGGCTTGCGTACGAGATTCTTGTTGAATCTTCGCACCTTCTTTTGCCTCGATTGCTTGATGTAATCCTTCAGACCATCGGTGACCTGCCTTGATTCGACCAGTAGCTGGATCGACAATCATAACTTCACCGTCACGCACAATATAATCAACTTCATTTTTGTAAATAGCCTTTGCCCTGATTGCATTTTCAAGATGATGTACGTACTTTACCCCACCTTCAGAATAAATATTTGAAATACCAAGTTCTTGCTCAGCAAAATCAATACCGGCATCGGTTACAGCAATGCTTCTATACTTTTCATCTGCAGTATAATGCATACCCTCTTCCATCTTGCGCACAATTTGTGCAAACTTCATATATAATTCACCTGAATCTGCAGAGGCTGCAGAAATAATAAGTGGGGTACGTGCTTCATCAATCAAAATTGAGTCTACCTCATCGACAATAACAAAATTAAACTCTCTCTGTCGAAGTGCCTGAGGACTTCGTTCGAGGTTGTCCCGCAAATAATCAAATCCAAATTCACTATTTGTTCCATATGTAATATCTGCTGCATATGCCTCTTGTTTACTTACGGGTCGAAGATAATCATACTGCACCTTAAAAGCACCCATCTCATCTTCTTTTTTATCTACTTCTTCTGCTTCTGCTTGTGGCACATGCATTGGATCATATATATATGATGCATCTGCATTGATAACACCAACCTTCATACCAAGTGCATGATAAATCTGCCCCATCCATACCGCATCTCGTCTCGAAAGATAGTCGTTTACTGTAATAATATGTACACCTTTACCAGTAAGTGCATTGAGGTAAGCTGCAGAAGTTGCCATCAAAGTCTTTCCTTCTCCTGTCTTCATCTCAGCAATAGCACCACTATGAATGATCATCCCTCCAATGAGTTGAACATCATAATGTCGTTGTCCCAACGTTCGTCGTGAGGTTTCTCTTACGAGTGCAAATGCCTCTGGTAACACAGTGTCTAGTGAGACTTGCTCTTGCTGAACTCGTTCTTTTAAAGCAATACTTCGGTTTTTTAGATCTTGATCAGATAAAGCACCAATCTCTGATTCAATACTATTAATACTCACAACTTTTCTACGTAGCTTACGGACAATACGATCTGATTGTGAAGGGAAAATGGTTCTTAGTATACTCATAGATATACACTCTAACACCTTTTGAGGTTAAATAAAATACTCGCTATACATAAGCATGGCGAGTATTTTACATTCTTAAAAAAGCCGATGATTGACCAAAAAAATTGATCTAGTTCTTCTTACAATATAGGAGTGCAATATATGGATCCATAATTGAGTGAGGAAGCCCTCCTCCGGCATTATTTTGATCTAGAGTTCTGTATTTGTTTGCATCAGTCCGATCAGTTCCAAGAACAAAACCACCACTTCCTCCCCCTCCATCAGATTTAACAATTTGAACATTGTGACCATGACTAGGCATCTCTTCAATAGTCAATGTATGCTGTGCCGAACCCCCAGTTGACCCTCTTGCATATGTCGTATTCGCACCGATAATATTTTTACCACCTAATGCAGCATATGCTGTCCACCCTGTCGGACAAGTATCGAGATCAAAAGCCATAACAGCACCTGTTGGAACCCCATCTCCACCCCCTGTGGTACCACCTGTACCTACTTGGTTTGGAGAGAAACAGTGCTCCCCTAGTTCGTCACAATATTGATTTGCACCGACTTTACCTTTCACAGCTAGGGCAAGTTCAGTAAATGTGGCCACAGTTGGAATCTCAGCAACTGTTGCATAATTGAGAAGCGTCTTACCAAAAGATCTCAATGCTCCACCTCGCAAATATCCATCTACGAGCAAGTCACCGACTTTTGTTTGAGATTGACTACTTACATTGATTGGTGCAGGGGTGTTATTGGCTGGCGGATTACCAGAAGGACCTTGCCATGCAAGGGCGATTTGAGTTGCAGTCAATGCCAGGGCACAAACGAGTACAATGATAATGGTATTTTTTATTTTCATATACGTTATATTATGAGTGAATAATTTATTCTGAATATAATTTTGAATTAATAGTTGTTGTTGAAACTTTTGCTTGGTCTGAATACAACAAGTGTTCTATGCGTTTTGTTTCTTCAGGATTTGCAGTACTGCTATCTTTATATATCGGTGCATCTAATATTGCAGCCTGTTTCTTTGACTTAAAAATAAACCAACTGAAACAAAGCATTATAGCGATAAGTACAGTAATCGATCCGACAATTAATACTTTTTTGTTCATGTTTATATCTTAATGTTCAGTAATAGTAGGATTACGTTGACATATTCGAGTAATAGATTTTGTGCTTTCAACTTCATCATCTTCGTTTAACAAATCACATGTCAATGTATATTTCCCAGGGACAACACTGAACCCTGATTCTGTAGTTGTATTTTTGAGCTCAGTACTGCCTTGTTTAAACGAACATCGAATATCTCCATCTCTTGCTGTATCTGTCGATGAAGCTTCCCAGTACGCCTTACAGCGACCGCTTGCATCAGCAATATCTGGTCTGAATACAAACGAAGCCTGTATCTCAGCGGTAGTAGTCACAACAGTCCCTGAACAATCTGGTACACCAGTATATGTTACTGCCGAAGATGTTGCATATGCACTAAGTGAATTATATATTGCATCTGCAACAAATACATATTCCTCATTTTGTAAGATTGGGGATACCAAAAATGTTAACTCATTGCCATTGACACTGTTTGGAACAGTTAACTTCTGCATGAAAGTTAGTGATGCACCTTGCTTACGGTATTTTGTAAGTCCAAATTGAATTGGTAATGTCGCTTGAGGAGAATTCACTTTCACTCTCGCTTGTACTGAATTGCCTAGACACTCCATTTGGATACTACTAATTGTGATCGGGTCAATACTATTGATTGTGACATCATCTTCGAGATATAGTCCAATCATAGTCATCCACCCTACTACATCATGCCCCCATGCCCAACCATCTGATGTTGGTGTATTGGATACTGTGGCACTGTACGAGGCAGGCCCAAAGTACATCCAACCATCCCAACCATCAGTCCTACCAGTAGCAGCAATAAATCTACCCCATCCCTCCAATTTCCCCCCACTTATTCGAGCGCTGCACGAACCTGAAGGGCAACCTACAAGTTCCGATTGGTTAAAGCTGATCCATCCGACATTGTCAGACCAACCATAGCCACTTAAAGTACCAGAAGCATCTACATGGACCTGATAATTAGATAGAGAACATGTCGATGTATCTTTACAGCTAAAACTAGTCCATCCGATATTGTCAGACCAACCATAGCCACGAAGCAACTTGTTGCCACTGCCACCTTGTGCATGAACAACAGATCCATACAAAGACCATAGTCCAA
>JACCDZ011957917.1_pt1 | contig 12387 bp, 14 predicted proteins | sample 7449551 | NCBI WGS metagenome assembly JACCDZ01 (sample SAMN15323452, study PRJNA562643) | freshwater metagenome | isolation source: river surface water | place: USA:Blue River Watershed | collected 2017-08-18
CACCACAAATAAAATAAATACTAAGGTTACAAAAGCTTTGGTTTTAAAAAATGGACTTTTCATAAATAAATTTAAATAATTAATAAAGTAATTATACATCACATTTATAAATCGAACAGTTAAAAACATTGCCATATCAAAAATTCCGTGCTACCTTATCTCTATTGTTCGGCTCAGTCGGGCAATTGATTATTAATCACTAAAATAAAACTATGGACGATACACAAATGGACCCATCAGTAAATCCAACAGATGACGTTGTAACAGACGACGCAGTTGAAGAAACTGAAGAAGAAGTTGTTGCTGACGAAGCTATGGATACAGAAGAAGCAGGAGCTTCAGATGAATCTGCAGAAATCGCAGAATAACTAGCAAATGATTGAATAATCAGTAAAGATTGCTTGATGGAAAACCGCCTAGATTAGGCGGTTTTTCCTTTGAAAAACATTGAAAAAATTAAATAAGTGTGCTATACTCTCGCCAAGTTGCCCTAGTTTCGGCAACAATTTTTAATAAGACCAAATTGTCAACAAAAGATACAGTAAGAATAAATCACTTCATTCGTGCCAAAGAACTTAGAGTTATTGGGGCAGAGGGCGAAAACTATGGTGTTATCACCAAAGAGGAGGCTTTGAGGTTGGCTCACGAGGTTAATCTTGACCTCATCGAGATCTCCCCAAATGCCGTTCCGCCGGTTGCAAAAATATCCGATTATGGTAAGTTTTTATACGAACAGAAGAAAAAGCAAAAAGCTGCAAAAGCCAAGATCCACACCGTGGAAGTCAAAAATATCCAGGTAAAAGTGGGTACAGACGAAAATGACCTTGCAGTCAAAGCTAAAAAATCTTCCGAATGGCTAAAAGAAGGCCACCGAATAAAGGTAGATTTGTTCCTACCAGGTAGAACCAAATACATGGATAAAGCTTTTCTAGAGGCAAGATTTGATAGATTGCTAAAACTTCTAACAGAAGATTACAAAATCGCAGATCCCGCAAAGAAAAGTCCCAAAGGCATGTCAATGATAATTGAAAGAAAATAATGAAAACCAATAAATCATACAAAAAAAGACTTAAGGTTACTCGTAAAGGTAAAGTGATTGGCAGAAAAGCAGGTCAAAACCACTTCAACGCAAAAGAGAGCCGAAGCAAACAACTCGACAAAAACCGAACAGTTGGAATCGAGATGAGTCCAAAAGACAAGAGTCGCTTCTTAGCAAATCTTGGATAATTATTAACAGTTTAAACGAAAATCATGGCTAGAGTAAAAGTAGGTAAAATTAAATTAAAGAGAAAAAAGAGCGTCCTTGCAATGACAAAAGGATACCGTTTTGGTCGTAGCACAAAAGTTAAGCAAGCTAAAGAAGCAATCTTTCACGCAGGAACACACGCATTCAGAGACAGAAAAGACAAAAAGAACAACATGCGAAGATTGTGGACAATCAAACTTAACGCAGCCCTAAGAGAAGAAGGACTAACATACAGCAAATTCATTGACTTGCTAAAGAAGAAAAATATCGAACTAGATAGAAAAGTTCTATCAGAAATTGCCGAAACTAAACCTGAAGTATTCAAAAAACTAATTGAACAAGTTAGATAACAAAAAAACCGCCACTACGGCGGTTTTTTTGTTTCCTTAAAAAGAGCGATTTTATTTAAGGAATTTCCACTACCTCCCCTTGCTTTGGGTGCACCGCATCCACGCCCAAATTATCTCTTATTTTCTGAACTAGGTAAAGGGCAGATTTTGTTTCTCCCATTACAACAAAAACCTTTTTAACTCTGTCTGCTGTATTTGAAACGAACTCGAGTAAATGATCAGAATCCATGTGCGAAGAATATCCATCAACCGTGTAAATTTCTGCCTTCACAGGGACTGCCGCATTATCAATTTTCACATTCTTATTTCCCTCCTGAATTTCCCTACCAAGAGAACCCGCTGATTGATATCCAATAAATAAAATAGCGTTTTTAGGATCTGGTAAATAATTTTTTTCATGCCCCAAAATTCTGCCTCCGACCGACATTCCAGAACTTGCAATAATTATCTTTGCGCCCTGTTGTTTATAAATCATTTCTGAATCTTTCTTTTCCAGGGTCTTGATTAATTTTGGAAAGTCGAAAATATCATCACCTCTCTTTATTCTCGCCTGAACTTTTTCATTAAAGCATTGAAACTGTCTCGCATATACATCAGTTAGTTTTATCCCAAGTGGCGAATCAAAAAACACCGGAACTGATTTTACTTGCCCGCTTTCAATCAAGTCATTCATTTCATGAAGCAGAACCTGCGTTTTTTCAAGGGAAAAAACTGGGATTACAAGCGTGCCATTCCTCTGAATTATCTTATTTAAAATATCTTTCAACTTTATTTGACGATGTTCCTTGTCTTCGTGATTTCTATCTCCGTACACACTTTCCATTATTAAATAATCTGCATCTTCAATAATTTCTGTATTTCGAATAAGTGGAGTTGGTGTGTTTCCAAGGTCGCCTGTGAAAACAAAATTTTGATTTGTTGGTTTATGAATTAAATATACAATTGCAGAACCTAAAATATGTCCAGCATCCTTGAACATTAAATCAAACTCGTCGTTCAAAGAAATTTTTTCATGATACGGAATTCCCTTCCAAATCGCGAGCGCCGTCTCAATATCCTTCTTCCCATAAAAAGGAACCTTGCCTGTTTTGTGTGCATTATCAACAATAACATTCAGTGCATCCTCAAGCATTAATGGCACAATTTCTGCGGTTTGATTTGTAGAAATTATTTCCCCACTAAAACCATCTTTAACCAATTTTGGTATTCGTCCAATATGGTCAATATGTGCATGAGTTGAAATCAGAAAATCAATTTCCTTTGGATCATACATAAAAGGCTCATAATTCGGATCTTTGTTGTTTTTAAAATATCCTTGGGTAAGTCCACAATCAACCATTATTTTGCAAGTATTTCCCTCCAAAACAAAATTTGCTCCTGTTACAGAACCAACGCCGCCATAAAAATGAATTTTCAATTTATTTGAATTTATTTCTTGCATAAAAGAACGCAGTTACTCCTCCAACCGAATCCATAACCAAATCCATCATTGAATCTAATCTGTCAGCAATTGGATCAATCAACTCTGTCCAAATTTCAAAAAGTTCCCAACCAAGTCCAATAATTAAAAGTATTCCAAAAACAAAAGAAAAGTGTGCAAGCTTTGTTTGCTTAACAATTTTTAAACCAGAAAACATATCAATTACAAGATACGCAATCATTCCAATAACAACACCTCCTAGAAAATGCATAACAATGTCATACCAGTCGGTTGTCCAGTATAGGAAAAAATCTAAAGCAATTTTATGCAAGAATAAAACCAAGACAGAGACCATTATTATTTCAAAAGCGAGTTTTTTGTTCACCTAATTATTATATCAAAAAAAGATTCGGGTACCAATTTACAAATACTCAGCAAATAAAACAACCTTTTTGCATCCTCCGCAACATCAGGATTTAAAAGCTTATTTATTGCCTGAAGAAAAAGCGAACTGATGCCCTGCCTTTTGTAACCAAGCCCCAATCAAAAAACCCACAGCAGTGGGTTTTTTGATTGGGGCTTGAATGAACCCTAGGATTTAACCCAGGTGGGTGCCCGCAATTTTACACCAAGGTGCAAAACAATATGAGGCTCCCGATTGACTTATAACTAGTTTCATTCAATACCCTACACAATTATACACCGACAATTTTAAAACAATAGCTTCAAAAAAAATATTTTTGTGTTCTTATTCAGTACTTCCATCTAAATTAACATCATACAAAATTTGTTCCTGAACAAGCCTATAATCAAGAACTTCTTCTGGTTTGAACCACAAATTAATTTCACTCGCTGCCTCATCAACATGCCCTGAAGCATGAATTAAATTTCTAACTGATCTATTATCATGATCTGACATAACATAAGAATCCAAAACCAAATCCCCTCTAATTGTTCCAACGTCAGATGACATCGGTTCAGTTCCACCGACTATTTTTCGCACAACTGGTACTGCGTGCGCACCTTGCCAAATCATTGCAACCACTGGACCGCTAGTCATATATTTTTGCAATCTTTCTAAAACCTTTTCTCCGATTTTCACTGGATCTTTTTCATCTGGTTCTATCCCCTTCTCTGCATAATTTTTTAGAGATTTACTACCAGCCTTGAACAACCACTCTGGATCAATCAAATAGTGACTTCTAACCAAATCAGTTGTTGGCAAAATCATTTTCATTGCAACTAATTTCAATCCAACTCTTTCAATTCTTTTAACTATTTCTCCAATTAGGGTTCTTTGGATTCCGTCTGGTTTGATAATGACAAGTGTCTTTTCTTTGCTTGGGTGCATAAAATATATTTTAGCTATTAATAAGCTAACTTTATCACATTTTAAAAACTTAAAAAACTAGGCTTAAATTTGGAATTTTGAAAAGTCAGGCATCTCGGGTTTTTTCTTTTCGTATTTTTTCAAAATCTCAGCCTCAACCTCCTCTCTATTTCGTCCGTATTTTAGATACGATAGCTGTTTCAGATCTGGAATTATTCCTCTGTCTCCCTCTGGTTCTCTGCATTCTTTTAAGTTCACACTAAATGGTTTTATTGTCATTCCGTTTGCAAGCATTTTTATGTAGGCATTGAAATTATCAATATTCATAATATCTTTTGCCTCAAAAGTTGGTTGAAATTGGCTTTCCAAAAATTTTGCGTCCTCGGCACCAACACGAAATGTAGCCACAGAACCTACGTTACCAAAAACAGAATCTTTGATCTTATCAGTTAATTGCCCAATAAATTGATGAGCAATATTTAGTGACAATTTATACTTTCTAGCTTCTGATAAAATTGTCGAGATTGATGGAGTTGTTACGTTTTGAAACTCATCGATGTACAAATAAAAAGGAGAGAATCCTTTATCAAATGAATCGACACGTGAAAGTGCCGCCATTAATATCTTTCCGACCAATATCAAACCAACTAGGTTTGAGTTAATATCCCCCAGCCTTCCTTTCGAAAGATTAACGAGTAATATTTTTTTATTATCCATAACTTCTCTGAAATTAAAACTGGATTTTTCTTGTGCAACAACGGGGCGCATAATATCGTTTGCCAAAAATACGTCGAATTTTGAAACGATATACGGAACAATGTTTGCAAGAGACGCTTCACCGCCGGCTTTCTCAGCAATTTCTTTCCAGAATTGAACCACAATTGGATTTTTACAATTAGCCAACTTCATTTTTCTAAATTCTGCATCCGCCATAACCCGTGAGACCTCAAGAAGAGTACAACCAGAATCAGGATCTTCAATTACAAGCATTGTTGAGTTTCTAAAATATTGTTCAAACATTGGACCCATTGATTCAGGACTTTGCTCACCATAAAGTTTTTGGAAAATACTAAACAGTTCATTTACCACGAAAGTTTTCTGCTCTGGCATGTTTCTATCAAATTCGAGCATATTCAATCCCATTGGTCTTTCCGCGTATGCAGGATCAAAATATATAACATCGTCATATCTTTCTTTTGGAATATTTGCCAATATGTCTTGAATATCATTTCCGTGTGGATCGATAAAACACACTCCATCACCATTCTTGATATCTTGAATAATCATGTTTTTCAAAATTGTTGATTTACCAGTACCTGTTTGTCCGATTACATAAAAGTGCCTTAACCTATCCATTGGAGAAAAATAGATTGGTGTTTTGTGATTTTGATGCTCGTTGTAACCAATCAAAATACCTTGATCTGCAACGTTATTTGGAGCAGGTGCAGTTTTTGCACGAACGGTTTTCAATTGCGAAGACAAATCTTTTTGTTCATCTGGCAAATGAATTATTGTTGCAAACTCTTTTATATTTAGCGGTAAATCATTATCAATGTTAAATTTTCGATATGAAAAATCTTTGACCAAGGGTTTCAAATTTGAGTTCTTTTTAATTTCAAATTTAAACTTATTTCCAAAAGTATTTTCAAATTGATTAAAAGCTGATTGCAAGTCGTGAACAATTTCTTCTGCTCTGTGTTCATTTATCGAAGAAGCAATAATTCTAATGTTCGCAGAGACAATCGGTGAAGAAACTTTATTTTTTACAGTCTCGATTAAACCAGAATCTGGACCACTTTTTTTTGATTCATCTTTTTTGTCAGAGCCTGATGATGCAATTTTTGTGATGGCTTTTGTAAAACCAAACCTAATTTTATCCGCGGTTGTGTTTCTAATATGAAATTCCTCTGCACCTTTGTCTCCTTTTTCAAGTTTCGACAGACCCTTTTTATAATTTTTCAAATAGAAATCACCCACTGGTTTAAATACAAATTGAATGGCCGCAGCCTCTTTGAATGTATCAAGCTTACTAAAAACATTTAACAAAACTTTTAACGGTTCATTGGTAAATTCATTATAAGTTTTGATTGATTTTGCACCATATCCAGAAAAACCAGCAACAGCACCAACTGTCGCCCCCTCTTTATTAAAAATATTAAAATCGTCTTTTTGTTCTTGGATTTTTGCTTCTGGAAAAATAGACATCAACTGCTTTTCAAAAAGCTCTACATTCTCGTCCGAAACAGAAATAAAGAAAATAAATTCTTTGCTCCCAATCGAATTTGCAATTTCGATTGTTAAATAATCATCAGGAGTTCGTCTCTCAATCGAAAGCATTCCTGAATAAAACTGTTCCATCTTCGCAAAAAGTTCTTGAATATTATTTTGTTCACCTCCTCTAAAATCTGGTAGCGAAACTTCAAACAAAGTTCTTTTCAAATTTTTAAACAACGGATCTTTATCTTTTAGACCGCTTGCCAAATATCCCTCTTTTATGTATTGCACTAAAAATCTATGGAAGTCGTCTTGGAGGTGCGGACTGTTCATTTTATCAACGATTGCGATAGCGTTTATTACCCCTTTCTCTTGCAAAATTTGAACAAGTTCAGCCATTTGTTCATCATGCTCTTCTGGACTAAGTTTTAAAACAATTTCATTACGCATCATTTCTGGAACAAGCGATTCCTTGTGCATCACCTCCTCTGGGGAAATATGTTTATATTCGTGAACAGTTTGTTCTATAACTTTTTCAGGAGTTGGAGCGTAGTTTGAATTTTCTTTGATTTGTTTTTCTTTTTCTAAAATTTGTTTACGCAAATAATTTATTTCCTCTTCTGGCGAAGAGAATTTTTGATTAGGTAATTCAAAACTATTTTTATATTCCATTGAATATATTATAACAAGAAAACTAAATTTTACTGTTAATTATTCTTTGCATCAGACTGGCTAAATCCTTATTCTCTGTATCAAAACTTTCTATTTCTGCAATGTTGGGTGTAGAACCAATTATCATATGAAACAAAAAACATTTTCTCAATTCAGCAAAATCACCAATTTCTTTTAAACTAGCAATTATTTCTGAATTTTGTTTAATCAATTTGTCTGGATCTGCAAGATCTTTGTATGCTTGAAAATCAGAAATCAACACAAATAAATTTGGTTTAAAATCTGGCAAATCAGGAATTACAACTTCCTCAATTTTTTGTTTAAGTTCATCTCCAGGACTATCTAAATGTCTAAATGATTCATTCATAATTATCTAGTTAATATTACCGGTCCGTTCTCTGTTATGGCCACAGTGTGCTCAAATTGGGCCGACATTGACCCGTCTTTGGTACTTAGGGTCCAATCATCATCTTCAATAACAATCTTGTCAGAGCCAAGAGAAAACATAGGTTCGATAGCAATAACCATACCCTCTTTTAAAAGCTCACCCTCGCCAGGTTTTCCGTAATTTGGAACGTAAGGGTCTTCGTGAATTTTATAACCGACTCCATGACCAGTTAATTCCTTTATAACAGTCAGTCCGTTTTCCTTTGCAACAGATTGAATTGCAAAACCAATGTCACCAACACGATTTCCAATTTTCGCTTGTTTGATTCCCGCATACAGTGCCTCCTCATTTTTTTGCAAAAGTTTTTTAATATCAGAATTTTCATTTTTTCCAAGCACAAAAGTAATTGCATGATCTGTGTACAGATCTTTGTATTTCACTCCACAATCAAGAGTTATGATATCACCCTCCTTAAAAGTTTTAATATTTTCTGTTGGCACCCCATGAACAATCTGATCGTTCACACAAATACAAAGACTGGCCGGAAATGGTCTCGTTGCACCCTCAGGTTTATAATTTAAAAAAGCAGGATACGCACCAGCCTTCACAATAAAATCATGAACAAATTTATCAACCTCGGCAGAAGTTGTTCCAACCTTGATTATTTTTTTAGCCTGCATTAAAACATCAGCTAGAATTTTTCCACCCTCTCTAATTTTTTCTATATCTTCTTTTGTTTTTATATAAATCATAAATCAAGCGACTTCAATATGTCCTCAAAAACTTTTTCAATTTCTTGTTCACCATTAATTTCGTGAAATGTGTGTGATTTGTGCCCTCTGTAATAATCTATAACAGGAACCACATCACTATCAAACCAATTTAGCCTTGAAATGATTTCTTGCATATCCTTATCATCTTGGCGTCCCCTATTCTGCATTCTCTGGATTGACCACTCACGACTAACGTTGATATAAACAACATCTACGTGCGGTCTTTCAAAAAAATTAAAAGCAGATTCCAGAACTTTTGCCTCTTCAAGTCTTCTTGGTGTACCGTCCATCATAAGGTGCATATCATCCTTTAGGTTTTCAATAAGGTCTGATGACCAAACCCAAGTGGCTAAAAACTCCGGCTGAAGTTCTCCCTTTTTAGAGATTTGATTTGATAACTTATTTGCAAACGATTCGCCTGCAATAAATTTTCTAAACCTATTTCCTGATTCTGCGTGCAAAATATTTCTATAATCTACCGATTTTAAATATTCTATAAGTTTATCTATTTGGGTTCCCTTTCCACATCCCGATCTGCCGGTGAAAATAATTGTTTTAAGGTTCATTACCTTCATTATATAAGAGTTGTGTTTTTTTACAACACAGTGTCAAACTTGAGATCAGCGTATTTTTCAATTATCAATTCAGCCTCTCTTATTTTAGTTGAAAATTCATCCAAGGAAATACATCGCGAATTATTCTGAGCCAAACGCAAACCGAGCATGACATTACGGTAGTCTCTAACAATTCTAAACATCATATTCTCAAAATCAATAACTATCTCACGAGGCAATTTGGGCCTAACCACAAAGAATTCTGCTTTTTTAATTGAGTCAATGTTGTTATATTTTAATTCTAAATTTTTAATCTGATCTTTGTAGTTTAGAGTATTGATTTCACCCGCTGAACAAGAAAAACATACCTTTCTCAAATCATCAATTTCCCCATCAATATTCTGCTGAGTTACACAAGTCCATGTAGAATTAGGGTCTTTTTCACTAGGTTTTAAGGGAGGATTTGGCTGCGGATCACCTACCCTACAAAAAGAATTAAATTCACCGACTTGTGGATCATCTTGCTCCCCTTCTCCCGGCCACGATTCCGGCCCATCTATAATTCCACATTCGGGAGATTGTGCACCAAATTTTATCTGACACTCCACTTTCTTATCATTTAACTCGCATGAATAATTAAATACGGTACCGGTAAAATAATTTTTTCCTTCAGAATTTTGAGGTTTAAAACTACTATCAAGTGTTGGTGTACCTCTTTCACAATGATCATATTCGCTTTCAAGGTGAAGGAAATCATTTATTCCATTATAACTAATTATAACGCTTTCATTACTAGCACATTTAGGACCATTTGGATCTTCCGAACCATCACCAGAACCAATATCAGTGTTTTCACAATACAAATCTCCTGGTTGGTATACCTGATTACTTGGCAGCGAAGTATCTACCCCTACGTTTTTTTCAACTCTAATATTGCCAATACTGTTTTTTTGCATTAAAACAAATCCAAAAATAGCTACAAACAAGACAGCAACAATGAGTATGATTTTTAATTTCATTGTTATAAGTGTACATTATCAGGGTACAAAATGAAGTGCAAAAGGCAAAAAATAAGTAACAAAAACCACCAAATTTGATTAGGTGGTTTTTATAAGTGAAGCATCTGATCCTGTTTCACCACACAACACTTTTTAGCGATTTTAGGTGTCTGACCTCTTTGACTAGTACTCTCGCATCGAGATTTGCGCCTCGATCTTCTTGTTCAAATCAATCAGCACAGAGATAACGATCAAAAGAGATGTTCCTCCGATTGAAAGAGATGTAATACCAGTTACTGATTGAACAATAATAGGTAGTACTGCAATCAACCCTAGAAACAAAGCCCCAATCAAAGTAAGTCTAGATAGAATGTGTCCAATATGTTTTGAAGTTGATTCACCCGGTCTAACACCTGGGATAAATGCACCAGACTTTTGCAAATTCTTTGCCATGTTATCTGGATCAAATGTTACCGCTGTGTAGAAATAAGTGAACACGAATACTAACAAGAAGTATGAAATTCCGTAATACAACTGATTTTGCAAAAAGCTTTGAACAAAATCTGAAATATTTTTAACCATCGGATTTTGTGATGCAGCAAACAAGTTCATAACCATTTGTGGCAACAACAACATAGACAGCGCAAAAATGATTGGAATAACTCCTGATTGATTAACTCGTAATGGAATATAAGTATTCACACCTCCGGCAACCGATCCTCCTCCCCTAACTTGCTTTGCATATGTAACAGGAATTGGTCTCTCTGCCTCTGTGATATAAACCACACCAGCAATAATAACCAAACCAACAAGAACGAATGCAATGTATGTAGGAATCTGTGACACATCACCTGCAAAAATAGCTTGTGAAATATTTCCTGGCAAGCTTGCCACGATACCTCCAAAGATCAAAATTGAAACACCGTTTCCAATTCCAAACTCTGAAATTAATTCACCGATCCACATCAACAACATTGAACCAGCTGTAATGACAGTTATATTAACAATTAATTGCATTGTAGTTAGCGGCAACAGCGCACCTTGTTGTTGCAAGAAAAGTAGAAAACCAAATCCTTGAATAACTGCAATTGGAATAGTTATCATTCTTGAGTATTGCATGAATTTCTTCTTGCCAGCCTCACCTTCCTCTTGATGCATTTGTTTCAACTTATCTGAAACCATTGTCATCACTTGCATAATAATTGACGCAGTAATGTATGGACCAACACCAAGCATAACAATTGAAAGACTTGAAAGCCCCCCTCCTGAAAGTAGGTTTATAAGATTCAAAAACTGATTACTTGAATCACTGAAAAAATTCTCTAGTCTGATCAAGTCAACACCCGGAACTGGAATGTTCGCAAGAACTCTAAAAACAAATAATGCACCAAGCACAAATAAAATTTTCCTTGAAAGCAATGGGTCTTTTATAACCAATCGCAGTTTTTCAAAAAATGATTTAATCATAATATATTATTTTACACTACTTCCTGATTTTGTAATCTTTTCAAGCGCAGTTGCTGAAATGTTGCAATTTTTAAATACAACCTTTTTTGCCAAGTCTCCGTTTGAGACAACTTTGACTGTTGGGAATTTACCTCCAACTTTTTTAATTAGATTTTTAGCAAATAATGATGCAGGACTAACTGTTTCTCCAGCATTAAAATTCTTTTCAATATCTGAAATTTTAACAGATGCTGATTTTGTTGTGATTGGAGTGTTGATGTTTTTACCTCTACCTCTTAGTTTAGGCATTTTCTTGATAATGTCTCTCCATTCAGGTCTAGTCTTGTGACCAGCTCTTGCAGTTTGACCCTTACCTCCTCTACCAGAAGTTTTTCCTCTCTTTCCTCCTCTTCCAACTAGAGTTTTTCTCAATCTTTTTGTTTTAGTTTTTATTTCGTGTATTTGCATAAGCCGATTTTTATTTTCTTGTAAGCGTTCTTAGATCTTCCAAAGCCTTGATTGAAGCCCTAGCGATGTTAAGTTTGTTCTTTGAACCAGATAGAATTTTTGCGTTCACATCATTCAAACCTGCAAATTCAATAATATCTCTTAGTGCAGATCCAGCAATAACACCTCTACCTTTTGCAGGCATAACAACAACTCTCGCGCTACAATATTTAGCGTTTACGTCATAAGGAATTGACATTGATTTTGTTGTATTAACACGAATCATGTTCTTTCTTGCATTTTTAGTTGCCTTCTCAACAGCTAGTGCTGTGTCTCCAGCCTTTCCTGTTCCAACACCTACTCTACCCTTTCTGTCTCCAGCAATAACAACAACACTAAAACTAAATCTTCTACCACCTTTTGAAACTCGGGCTACTCTTCTTATATCCAAAATTTTTGAATCAAATTCAGATTTAACTTTCTCTTTTCTTGATTTCAAAGGAGTTCTTTTGTTTTTCTTTAGATCAGGTCGTGATCCTCTTGAAAAAG
>JACCDZ010595823.1_pt1 | contig 12383 bp, 11 predicted proteins | sample 7449551 | NCBI WGS metagenome assembly JACCDZ01 (sample SAMN15323452, study PRJNA562643) | freshwater metagenome | isolation source: river surface water | place: USA:Blue River Watershed | collected 2017-08-18
GTGGTGCTGGGCTTGTTCTCGTACCAGCGTCTCAAGATTGACCAATTTCCTAACATTGACTTCCCCGTGGTGGTGATCACCACCGAATACCCAGGTGCATCGCCTGAGATCGTGGAGAGCGAAGTCAGCAAGAAGATTGAAGAAGGCGTTAACTCGATCGCTGGTATCAGTGCCCTCACCTCGCGCAGCTACGAAGGCATGTCAGTGGTGGTGATTGAGTTTCAACTCCACATCGATGGTCGCAAAGGCGCTGACGATGTGCGCGAAAAAGTCGCAGCCCTGCGCCCGACACTGCGTACCGAAGTCAAAGAACCCAAGGTGTTGCGCTTTGACCCCTCCAGCCGTGCCATCTGGTCGCTGGCCGTGGTGCCCGAAACACCACAAGGTGGCAAGCCGCTTTCCGCTGTAGAACTGACCAACTGGTCAGACCAAGTCTTGAAGAAGCGCCTAGAGAATGTGCGCGGCGTGGGCTCGGTGTCGTTGGTGGGCGGTACCAAGCGCGAAATCAATTTGTATTTGAACCCGCAAGCCATGGAGTCGCTCGGCATCAGCGCCGACCAAGTGGTGAACGCGGTCAAAACTGAGACGCAAGACTTACCCGTGGGCAGCCTGCGCTCGCTGCAGCAAGACCGCGTGATTCAAATCCAAGGCCGCATGTTACGACCCGAAGACTTCGGCCAAATCATCGTCGCGCGTAAAAACACCACACCGATTCGGTTAAACCAAGTAGCCACTGTGAATGATGGCGCGCAAGAGGTCGAGAGTCTTGCGCTGTACAACGGCCAACGCACGCTGTTGATGACCGTGCAAAAAGCACAAGACGAAAACACCATCGACGTCATTGATGGCCTCAACAAAACCGTGGCCGAAATGAAAGCCCAGTTGCCACCTGGCATCCGCTTAGAACAAGTACAAGATGGCTCGCGCCCCATCCGTGTGGGTGTGGCCAACGTGCGTCAAACCCTGATTGAAGGCGCGTTGCTGACAGTGCTGATCGTGTTCTTGTTCTTGAACTCTTGGCGCTCTACCGTCATCACGGGCCTCACGCTGCCGATTGCCATCATCGGCACGTTTTTGTTCATGTACATCTTTGGCTTCACCATCAACATGATCACACTCATGGCCTTGTCGCTGTGTGTGGGCTTGTTGATTGACGACGCCATCGTGGTGCGCGAAAACATCGTGCGCCATGTGCAAATGGGCAAAGCCCCTTACCAAGCTGCGATGGATGGCACGCAAGAAATTGGTTTGGCCGTGCTGGCCACCACGCTGTCGATCGTGGCGGTGTTTTTGCCCATTGGTTTCATGGGCGGCATCATCGGCAAGTTCTTCCACGAATTTGGCATCACCATCGTGGCCGCTGTGCTCATCTCGATGTTTGTCAGCTTCACGCTCGACCCCATGCTCTCGTCCATTTGGCATGATCCCACCATCCACGCCCATGGCGAACATGGCCGGAGTAACTCGTTCTACGACCGAACCATCGGGCCAGTGACCGCGTGGTTTGAAACCACCACCGACAAGCTCATTGCCTTGTACCAACGCATTTTGAAATGGTCACTCATTCACAAACGCGCAACGGTTGGTCTAGCCGTGGGCACATTTGCGTTGAGCATTTTCATGGTCCCATTGCTGGGCACCGAGTTTGTACCCAAGGCAGACTTTTCAGAAACCAGCGTCAGCTTTTACACGCCTGTAGGCTCATCGCTGGAAGTGACGGAGACCAAAGCCAAACAGGTCGAAGCCATCATTCGCGAATTTCCAGAAGTGCGCTACACGCTGTCCACCATCAACACGGGTGCTGCCAACGGCAAGATTTACGCAAGCATCTATGTGCGCTTGGTCGACCGTAAAGATCGCAAACGCAATGTGGACCAAATGTCGGCCATCCTGCGCGAGCGTTTGCGTCAAGTGCCGGGCATCACCGTCACACACGCTGGCTTGCTCGATGCTGTGGGCGGCAATAAGCAGGTGGAGTTCTCGCTACAAGGCAGCGACTTACGTGAGCTCGAACGCTTGACTACCCAAGTGATGGACAAAATTCGCAACGTACCTGGCTTGGTCGATTTGGACTCCAGCATCAAACCCAACAAGCCCACGGTTGAAGTCAAGGTCGAACGAGAGGCGGCAAACGACCTTGGTCTGTCGTTGGGCAGCGTGGGTAACCAACTGCGTATCTTGGTCGCAGGCTCCACCGTCACCAACTGGCGCGCTGGCGATGACCAAACCTATGACGTGAATGTGCGCTTGGCCCCCAACGCTCGCAATGCCATGGCAGATCTTGAGCGTCTGCCCTTCACCATTGGTACCAACGCCGACGGCAGCCCTCGTGTTGCCCGACTGAACCAAGTGGCACGCGTAGAAGAAGGCACAGGACCCAACCAAATCAACCGCCGTGACCTGATGCGCGAAGTGGCCATCAACGCCAACGTGTACAACCGCTCCGCAGGTGAAGTGTCGGGCGACATTCGCAAAATCATGGACGGGATGCAGCTCCCTCCTGGCTACCGCTACCAATTTGGCGGCTCCACCAAGAACATGGCCGAGTCGTTTGGCTACGCCATCTCAGCTTTGGTGTTGGCCATTGTGTTCATCTACATGATTCTGGCCAGCCAGTTCAAAAGCTTCTTGCAACCCATGGCCTTGATGACAGCCCTACCCCTGACCCTCATTGGTGTGGTGCTGGCCTTGCTGATGTTTGGATCCAGCCTGTCCATGTTCTCCATCATTGGCGTCATCATGTTGATGGGCTTGGTCACCAAAAACGCGATTTTGTTGGTCGACTTTGCCATTCGCTCGCGTGAACCCCAAGAACAGCCAGATGGCTCCATCAAGCCAGGCCTAAGCCGCCACGACGCCCTGCTGCTGGCCGCTGAAGTGCGTTTGCGCCCCATTTTGATGACCACCTTGGCCATGATTTTTGGCATGGTGCCCTTGGCTTTCGCCCTGTCTGAAGGCTCTGAACAACGCGCCCCCATGGGCCAAGCCGTGATTGGCGGTGTGATTACCTCGTCCTTGCTAACTTTGGTAGTCGTCCCCGTGGTGTACTGCTATTTGGACGATTTGGCCAGCTGGATGAAGCGCAAATGGTCGTCAGGCTCTGACAGCCCCGCCCGTTAAAATTTTGCCCAGATTTAACTGAACGCAACTGAACAATTTCGGAGTTTTGAGATGAATACCCAACAAGCCCGCTTCAACATGGTCGAACAACAAATCCGCCCTTGGCAAGTGCTCGATCCCCAAGTGCTGACTGTGTTGTCCAACGTGCAGCGCGAACTGTTTGTGCCACAGGCTTACCAAGCCATGGCGTACACCGACACCGACATCCCATTGGGTCACGGCGAATGCATGGCCCCTCCCCGTGTAGCCGCGCGTTTGATGCACGACTTGCACCTCACTGGCACCGAGAAAGTCTTGGAAATCGGCACAGGCAGCGGCTATATGGCCGCTTTGTTGGCTGGCCGCGCGCAACGCGTGGTGAGTTTGGAAATCAACCCTGAATTGGCCAGCAACGCCCGCAACAACTTGCAACGCGCTGGCATCACGAATGTGGATGTGCGTGTGGCTGACGGCAGTGCAGGTGCTTCGGGCGACGCGCCATTTGACGCCATCGTGCTCGGCGGCTCTGTGGCCGAAGTGCCGCAAGCCTTGCTACAGCAGTTGACCATTGGCGGTCGCTTATTGGCCATCGTGGGCCAAGACCATGTCATGGCAGCCACTTTATTCACGCGCACGGCAGATGCCGCATGGAACAGCAAATCGCTGTGGGACCACACAGCCCCACGCTTGCAAGGCTTTACAGAGCCCACACGCTTCAAGTTCTAAAAGCGCGGCATGATTGACCAAGTTCAACCTGCTCAGTTGCAAGACTGGATCGCATCACAAGCCCCCCACGGCGCCGCCGTGTTGCTGGATGTGCGTGAGGCATGGGAAATCGAAACAGCCTGCGTGACAGCACAAGGGTTTGATTTGGTGAAGATTCCCATGCACCTGATTCCACCCCGTTTAGCGGAACTGAATCGTGAGCAACCCATTGCCGTGTTGTGCCACCACGGTGGTCGCAGCATGCAAGTGGCTGCGTTTTTAGTGCAACAGGGCTTTAGCCATGTGGCCAACATCGCGGGTGGGATTAACGCGTGGTCATCGCAAGTAGACACCGCTGTGCCTAAATATTGATTTTTGAAAGAACTGAATGTCGCTCACTCGCACTGTGTTTCGTACCCTTCCCCTCACCGCTGCGGTGATGTTGGCTTTTGCATCAAACGCACAAGCCCAAAGTTTGGTGGAGATGTATGAAGCAGCGCGTGGGTACGACGCTGGTTTTATTTCTGCCAAGGCGCAGTTTGAAGCGAACTTGGCGCGTGCAAACCAAGCGCTGGGTGGCATCTTGCCGAATATTTCTGCCTCGGTCAGCCGTACAAAAACTGACTTCCAAATACAGCGTGAAGGACAGGTGCGCAGTGGCACCAGTGAACTCGACACCAAAACGACCGCGGCCACACTGACCCAGCCGATTTACCGACCTGCCGCTTGGGCTGCTTACCGTCAAGGGGGTTATCAGCTTCAGCAGGCCACCGCTCAATATGAGGCCACTGAACAAGACTTGCTTGTGCGTGTATCGCAGGCCTACTTTGACGTGCTGGTGAGCGAAGACAACTTAACTTTGTTACAAACCCAAAAAGCTGCCGTACAAGAGCAACTGGCCTCTGCCAAACGCAACTTTGAAGTGGGCACCGCCACCATCACGGGTGTGCGCGATGCGCAAGCACGCTTTGATTTGGCGACAGCCCAGGAAATTGCGGCAGAAAACGATTTGCGCATCAAACGTTTGGCTTTGAATTTGGTCACTGGCTTAGACAATGCCAAACCCAAGCGACTCAACAGCACTAAAGGTTTGATCACTTCGCCACAAGAAGACATCAACGCATGGGTTGACAAAGCCCAAGCCAGCAGCCCCGCAGTCAGACAAGCCCAGTTTGGGGTTGAAATAGCATCTTACGAAGTCAACAAGGCCACGGCTGTGCACAAGCCAACCTTGGATGCGCAAATGACGTACGGGCGTACCGAAAACTTAAATGGCACGTACAACACCATCACCAGCGGCCTAACCACCCCTTACACCACATGGTCGCCCACCGTCGGTGTGGTACTCAGCGTGCCTTTGTTTGCAGGCTTTAGCGGCGTGTACAAAGTCAAAGAAGCCTACGCCCTCGAAGACAAAGCCCGTGCCGATTACGAAGGTGCCAAGCGCGCCACGGCACAAGCCACGCGCAGCGCTTACCTAGGGCTGGTTGCAGGTTTGAGCCAAGTCAAAGCCTATGAAGCCGCCGAAGCCTCAAGCCAAAGCGCTTTAGACGCCAACAAACTGGGTTATTCAGTCGGCGTGAACATCAACATCGATGTACTCAATGCGCAAAGCCAACTTTTCCAAACCAAGCGCGACTTGGCCAAAGCGCGTTACGACGTGTTGGTAGGTTCGCTCAAGCTGCGTCAAGCTGCTGGCACGTTGACGCCTGAAGACCTCAAGCCGATCAACGATTTGCTGGCACCTTAATTGGTTTTCAAATAAGGCAGCAACGCCTGTGTGGTGCGCTGCGCCGCACCACGGTGCGCTTGCGAAAATGCCATGCACGCTTGCACGTGTGCATTTTCATCAGGCCCCGACCTCACCATTTGCAAAGCGGTGGTCACAGCTTGTGGCATATCTTCCACACGCAAAGCAGCCCCTGCTTCTTCAGCGAGTTGGGCTGCTTCTGCAAAGTTAAAGGTGTATGGCCCCATGATGACGGGGCAGCCGCACGCGGTGGATTCAATCAAGTTTTGTCCACCCAAAGGTGCAAAGCTACCACCCAGCAAGGCTGCATCTGATAAGCCGTAATACAGCGCCATTTCGCCCAGCGAATCGCCCAGCCAAATGGTGTTGGCTTCATCTTGTGGGTCGGCGACGGGTCTGTCAGCCCATTGACTGCGACGCGACACTTTCCAGCCACGTGCTTCAATGAGCGCTGCCACTTCATCAAAACGTTGTGGGTGACGCGGCACGACCAGCCAATGCACAGCATGGAGATGGTCTTGTTGGTCAAGCGGTGCATCTTTCAGGGCTTGCAGTGTGTCCAACCACATGGCCTCTTCACCCTCGCGTGAACTGGTGAACAGCACCACGGGGCGCTTGAGTTTTTGTTTCCACACCAAAGCGGTTGCCAACTGTGTGGCATCTGGTTTGGCATCAAATTTCAAATTACCCAGCACCCCATCCACTTTGGCACCCAAGGTTTGCAAGCGTTCAGCATCAGCCATCGTTTGTGCCAGCACCGTTGATAGGCCTTGGTACGCAGGCCTCGACAACCATGACAAACGCAGCGCTTGGTGCATGCTCTTGTCGCTCATGCGCGCATTCACCAGCACCAGCGGTACATGCGCCTTGTTGCATTGCGCCACCCAGTTGGGCCACAACTCGGTTTCTAAGATGATGCCCACACGCGGTTTGAACTGCGTCAAAAATCGTCGCACAGCGGCAGGCGTGTCCCACGGTTGCCACACTTGCACATCGCCTTCATGCAACAGGCTCACACCTTGCGCACGGCCTGTGGCGGTGCCGTGTGTCAACAAGATGCGAATGCTGGGCTCTGCGGCACGCAGGGCTTGAAGTAGCACCGCAGCAGCGCGTGTTTCACCCAAAGACACCGCATGCACCCACACGTAGCCACCATCGGTAGGCCTTTGCGAAGGCGCTTGCGTGTAGTAGCCAAAGCGTTCTTCAATGGCATGCAAGTAACCAGGCTCTTCTTGGCCACGGCGCTTTAGTTTGCGGCGAAGCAAAGGCTGCAAAGCCCACATGACCGCACTGTAGATTTGCAGCATCACGGTGTTGCGCCTTCGGTGTGTAGGCATGCTTGCCATGCATCCCACACGGCATCCACGCTGGGCGTGGGGCAGTCAACCACGCTGCGCTGACGTGCCAAGCCTTCGGGGCCGGTGCGCCATGCAGTGTCGAAGTTATAAATCTGCACATGGGGCAAATCCAGCGCCACGGCGATGTGGCTCAATCCGCTGTCCACGCCAATCACGCCCGCGCATTGCGCCATCTCTGTGGTGAGCTGATCCAGCGACAAGCGGGGCCACACCACAGCGCCTGGCAGCATCTCGGCCATGGCTTCGCTGCGCAAGCGTTCAGCTTCGCTGCCGTGGGGCAATGCCACATCGAAGCCTTGTTGCTTCAGACGCAAACCCAAGTCATGCCAATGCGACAAAGGCCATTCTTTGTCTGCACGCGAGGTGCCGTGCACCAATGCCACCAAGGGCTTGCGTTGCGTTGATGCAAGACCCAAGCCATAGTTCAGACGCGCAGGCACGTCATAGCCCAAGGCTTTGGCGCACAGCACACGGCTTCGCTCGACCGCGTGGATGTGCGGGGTGATGGGCACAGCCACATCGGCCACCCAACGGGTGGGGCGTTCGTAGCCAGAGCCATCGGTGCGATTGGCCAAGGCATAGCGTTTGCCGCCTTTGGCTTTGCGCGCCAGCCATGCCACCCAGGCCGACTTGGTCAGGCCCTGCAAATCAAGAATGACGTCATACGCCTCCTGCTGCAAATCATTTTTAAAGGCTTGCCACTCCGCGCGTGTTTGGGCGCGGGTGTCTGCTTTGAAAAACGCTTTGCGCCAGCGGCGTATCTCACAAGGGATGACGCGGTGCACGGCCGCGCAACGTGCGGCCAAAGGTGCAAAACCACGCTCTACCACCCAGTCAATCTGAGCATTGGGAAACGCGGCTTGAATGTCCATCACCGCAGGCATGGCGTGCACCACGTCGCCCAGCGACGAGAGCTTGACGATGAGCATCTTCACAGGTGCTTGTCGGTCCTGCAACGCAGACACGCTCAATGCGCAGCCTCTTGAAACTTCGCATCAGGCTTGACGCGTCGCAACAGCGCCAGCATGTCGTGCTCAATGCGGTCCAGCGCGGCTTGGGTTTGACCTTCAAAGCGCAACACCAACACAGGCGTGGTGTTGGAGGCGCGAATCAAACCAAAGCCATCAGCCCAATCGATGCGCAAGCCGTCAGTCACACAAGCCTCGGGCTTGAACTCGGGTGAAGGCAAGGCTTCGCTAGACACGATGTGTTGCAACTCAGCACTCAAACGGTGTGGCTCGCCTTCGGCGCAACCCACATTGAGTTCGGGCGTCGAGAAGCTGGTGGGCAAAGCATTCAGCACGGCGTTGGCATCGGGGCTACGGCTCACGATTTCGAGCAAACGGCAACCAGCATAAGTGCCGTCGTCAAAACCAAACCAACGTTCTTTGAAGAAGATGTGACCGCTCATCTCACCGCCCAGAGGTGAATCCACCTCTTTCATCTTGGCTTTGATGAGCGAGTGACCTGTTTTGAACATCAAGGCTTGGCCGCCAGCTGCGCGGATGGCGGGGGCCAAGCGCTGCGAGCACTTCACATCAAACACAATCGCGCCGCCAGGCACGCGTGAGAGCACGTCTTGCGCAAACAGCGTCATTTGTCGGTCGGGGTAAATGGTTTCACCGTCTTGGGTGACGATGCCTAAGCGGTCACCGTCGCCATCAAACGCCAAACCCAATTCAGCGCCTGTCGCTTTCAATGTGGCGATGACATCTTTCAAATTCTCAGGCTTGCTGGGGTCTGGGTGGTGGTTGGGGAAGTTGCCATCCACCTCGCTGAACAGCTCAATCACGTCGCAGCCCAAGGCTCGGAAGATGCCAGGCGCTGTCGCCCCCGCAATGCCATTGCCGCAATCGACCACCACTTTCATGGGGCGGCTCAGACGCACATCACCCACGATACGAGCCACGTAATCTGCCGTCACATCGACTTGCTTCACGCTGCCACCCGCTTTGAGCGTCCAGCGCTCGGCTTGCATGATCTCGCGCAAGCCTTGAATTTCATCGCCATAAATGGCGCGTCCACCGAGGACCCTTTTGCAACCGTTGTAGTCCTTGGGGTTGTGGCTGCCTGTGACTTGAATCCCGCTCTTGCACAAGGTGCTGGCGGCAAAGTACAGCATGGGCGTGGTCACAGCGCCCACATCAATCACTTGCACGCCTGCAGCGACCAAACCACGCATCAACGCTTCAACCAGCGAAGGGCCGCTCAGACGTCCATCGCGCCCCACGGCTACGGTGGTTTCGCCACATGCTGCAGCATGTGTGCCAAAGGCTTTGCCTAGGGCTTCTGCCACTTCAACATTGAGGGTAGAAGGAACGACACCGCGGATGTCGTAAGCTTTAAAGATAGAGGCGTTGACTTGCATAGTGATCAGATTGTAGAGAGCCAAACACTGCTTTCTCAGGCCTACTATGATGACCTAAGAGTTGACTCTAAAACCGCATCACATGCCCACTCATCGCGCCCCACGCATCGTCCAAAGTCACACCGCCTCCCCCCTCGGTGACCTGCTGCTGGCGGCGACTGAGCAAGGCTTGGCTGGCGTATGGTTTGTGCACCGTCAAGCGCATATGCCTGACAACCGCGCGTGGACGACCGATGATGCACACCCCACGCTGGTGGCAGCCGCACAGCAACTGCACGAGTACTTTTCAGGCCAACGTCAAAGGTTCGATCTGCCGCTGCAGCCCGCTTGGGGCACGCCGTTTCAGCGTGCCGTGTGGCAAGCCTTGCAGCGCATCCCCTACGGACGCACCAGCACCTATGGCGGCATTGCACTAGACATTGGCAACGCCAAGGCCGTGCGTGCCGTAGGTGCGGCGATTGGACAAAACCCACACACCATCATCGTGCCCTGCCACCGCGTGGTGGGCGCTCACGGGGCGCTCACTGGGTTTGCGGGTGGTTTGGACCGTAAGCAACATTTGCTCGCACTTGAGGCCATGCACACATGACCGATCAACAGTTGCATTGGCGTGAATGGGTGCCTGAGTTTGTGCTGTTGGCGCTTTTGTGGGGTTCGTCGTTTTTGTTCATGCGCGAAGGGGCTCATGCCTTTGGTCCATTCCCCACGGCTTGGGTACGCATCACCTTAGCTGCACTTATCCTCACCCCCGTTTTAATTTGGCGACGCGAGGTGACTGTGCTGCAACGGCACTGGCGACCTGCGTTGTTGTCAGGTTTGCTCAATGCAGGTATTCCTTTTGCCTGTTACGCCTATGCACTGATGCACATCAACACGGGGCTGACCTCTATCTTGAATGCCACCACACCTTTGTTTGGCGCACTCATCGCTTGGGGCTGGTTGGGCGATAAGCTCAATGCCACACGCACCTTGGGTTTGGCGCTGGGTTTCTCTGGTGTGGTGCTACTTGCCAACGATGTGCCGGGCGGCATCTCTTTCAAAGCTGGTGGCTCTGGCTTGGCGGTGGCGGCATGTTTGGTCGCCACGTTTTGCTACGGCTTTGCTGGCAGCTTTACCAAACGCTATTTACAAAACGTGCCGTCACTGGTCACCAGCACTGGTAGCCTGTGGGGCGCGAGTCTGGGACTCACCATTCCAGCTTTACTCAGTTGGCCGAGCGAGATGCCATCCCTGTATGCCTGGGGCGCATTAGGTATTGCAGGATTGCTGTGCACTGCTTTGGCCTATGTGCTGTATTTCCGCTTGATGACACGTACGGGTCCTGCACGCGCCATGACCGTCACTTATTTGATCCCCGTATTTGCCAATGTGTTTGGCGTCATCTTCTTAGATGAAGTGGTGACCCATTGGATGATGGGATGCGCCGTGGTCATCGTGGCGGGCACGGCTTTGGCCTCGGGCTTGGTCGGGCGCAAATAAAAGCGGCACGACACACAGAAGCCTGTTACATTAGTTGATCGCTTTAGTCGACTTCTAGCACGCTACCTCTACCTAGCGCGTGCCAGCCCCTTAGCAAAGGGGCGTTTTAAGTAAATTCCCACTTCTTCGCGTATTTCAACCAGTCCTTTGAGGACTGCGTTTTGTCACTGTATTTTTAAGATTTTCATGATTCCAGCTATTCATACCCAACATACATCCATCACACTTGGCAAATACCGCATCGCGGCCTGTCCACGTGTCTTACCGAGCGGTCGCTATGCCGCTCAAGTCTCGGTCGCCAGCGGCCAAGGCAGCGCCAGCACTGCACGCATCATGTGCTTCATTGACGACTTTGCCACCCACGATGACGCAGCCAAATACGCTTTGGCCCAAGGCATGGACTGGGTCAATGACATCACACCAAGGCATTGATCTAGCGTTACTTATCAAAAAACAACCATAGTCTTTACATAACTTAGCTGCAGAAATACAAGCAATAAAAAGATGCAAGGCTTACACTTTCGGGAACTTGAGATTCATGTCAAGTTGAAAGATACCCATGCGCAATCTCCATGCAGATGAACCGCTTGTCAGCGACGAAGAGCTCAACGCGCTCAGGGGTGAGGATGCGCCTGCCATTTCCAACACTGATAGATGGTTTAAATACCGCAACTTATTTTTGTTGGCCGTTGTGATATCGCAAGTCGTCAAGCTGCTGTTCTTTTCGCACTTAGCCATTGGTAACTTTGAATTAGGCAAACTTGACGCAATAGCGTTTGAACACTATCTCGTGTTTCGAGCCTGCTTTGTTCTCATCATCAGCGCGTTTTACCTTTTCAGTTATTTGAAAAATTGGTACTTCGAAAAAGTTTCACTGCTTTATGTAGGCATCGCCGTCACCGCACTGGTCATGGACTATTTCAATGCCTATGTGTATCTCAGCGAAACCCCTATGCAATGGATGACTGGTTTGATTGCGCTGCGTTTTTTGGCACTGGGCTGTTTGCTACTTAACGCTCTCAACGCCAAGCAAGCACCAGCCATGCCTCGTCACTTGTGGTCTTGATTTGTCAAGACGTGAAAAAGGCCTCAGAACCAAAGTTCCGAGGCCTTTTTGTTTGGCTCAGCGCAAGGCTGAGTCAAGAGATCTGCAGGGCTTAGTAACCGCCGCGACCGCCACCACCGTAGCCGCCACCACCTGAACGGTCACCGCCGCCGTAGCCGCCACCGCCTGAGCGATCGCCACCACCGTAGCCACCGCCACCTGAACGTGGAGGACGTGGCTCCATGGGGCGCGCTTCGTTCACAGTGATGCTACGACCACCCAATGATTGACCATTCATGCCTTCGATCGCAGCTTGTGCTTCGGCATCGCTGCCCATTTCGACGAAGCCGAAACCTTTTGAGCGGCCTGTGTCGCGCTCCATCATGACTTTGGCGCTGGTGACAGAACCGAATTCACCGAAAGATTGTTCGAGGTCGCCATCGCGAACCGTGTATGGCAGATTGCCGACGTAAAGTTTATTGCCCATGAGGACTCCTTAAATACATGAAAAAAGCGATGGGGTCCCGAAAGCACAACAAACCGAAAAGTAACGCCGTAACGCGCGAAACTGACCTATCA